>ERZ506964.1217-NODE-1217-length-9847-cov-2.868770_pt1 | contig 9847 bp, 10 predicted proteins | sample MGYA00512893_ERZ506964 | MGnify/ENA metagenome assembly ERZ506964 | reverse complement strand
GGTCAGGGCGGTGAAGGTCATAATGAACACGCTGGTGCCCACGGCAGTTTTCAGCTCGTAGCCCAGCACGCTGGTGAGGATGAGCAGCATCATCATGCCGCCGCCCGCACCGATAAAGCCGCAGATGAAGCCGATGAGCACGCCGCACACCACCGACTGCACCGCACGCTTTTGTGCGCTGACCCCCTGCATGGCTTCCTTGGTGGTCATGACCGGGCGCAGAATGAACTTGACGCCCAGCAAAAAGGTCATGAACACCGAGAAGCCGCCCATGGTGGCGGAGGGCACCTTGCTGGCCACCCAACTGCCCACCACCGTAAAGGTAAGCACGCTTGCCATCATGATCAGGCCGTTTTTGATGTCCAGATTCTTGTTTTTATGGTAGGTATAGGCAGACACCGCACTGGCCAGCACATCCGAGGAAAGGGCAATGCCCACCGCCATGTAGGGGTCCATGTGCAGGAAGGTGATGAGCATGGGGCTGATGACCGCCGCGGCGCTCATGCCGGCAAAGCCGGTGCCCAGCCCCGCGCCGATGCCCGCAATAAAGCAGACGATAAACTTGATAAGATACGCCATTGTGTTACTCCTTCTTCAGCTGACGCTGGATGTTTGCGTCCATGCGGGACAGATATTCCTGCAGCCTCTGCTGCTCTTCTGCGGTGAAGCCCTCAAACAGCGGCTCGACCGTGCGGTGCTGGATCTCCGCCAGCGCGGCGGCGATGCGCTGACCGTCCGCAGTAAAGCCCAGCAACCGCTGGCGGCGGTTGTCCGGCGCAGGGGAGACCGTCAGCACGCCGCGGCTGCGCAGCCGCTCCACCGCCGCCGATACATTGGATTTTGCCAGACCGCGGTAGCGGCAGATGTCCCCGGCGGTGTGACATTCAGGGTTGTTATGCAGAAACAGCAGGATGTCGATCTCCAACTGGTTGAGCCCGTATGCCGCAGAGGCGGCCTCAAACTGCGCGGTATAGTATTTTTTGTAGTGCTGTATATAGGATAATACAGGCAGCACAGGAAACCCTCCTTTGCAAGTAATAAAAAGAACAGTTCTAATTATAACTATATAAACTGCTGGTGTCAATACAAAGCGCCGTATAAACAAAAAATCCCGCCGGAATACGGCGGGATTTCTGGTGGACCTGGAGGGATTCGAACCCTTGACCTCTCGGATGCGAACCGAACGCTCTCCCAACTGAGCTACAGGCCCATGTCTTTGCGACTAAACCAGTGTAATCCATTTTGCGCAAAAAGTCAAGAGCAAAACAAGAATTTTGTGGGGCCAAAGGGGGACAGGTCGTGTAACATACGATTTTTATTGCAGGCGGCTGTTTTCCGCACGCTTATTGCGCTACACTATAAATAGTGCTATAATAATACAAATCTTGCTCTGGCCGTATAAAATCGTATATGCGGTTTGGATTGAACCTGCACAGGTGTTGCACTATAGTATTTTTAAGCAAACGGGAGCGACATTATGTGGAGGGAGATTTTTGTATGGATACGCAACGGATCGCGAGCTATCGGCGGGAATTTTCTGCGCTGGCAGACCTGCAGGCGGCTGGGACCGTGACCTATTCACTGCTGCGCGAGGCGGACGCCTTTGTCATCTGCGTGCAGCGCGATGAAGAACCGCCGGTGGAGCGGATGCTGTGCGACACAGGGGAGGAGCGCGCCGGGATGCTGACACGCTTTCTGTATGAAAACGCGGTGGAGCCTGACCAGATGCCAGCGATCCTCCGGGATATCTGCGGATGGGCGGTGGGCTGAGATGGCAGTGGCATTGATGGACAAGGCTGCCGGGCAGGCCAAACTCCCGGAAACACCGGCCGTTGTGGCACTTTTTGCGTTCGGCTCCCGCCTTGACCGGGATACGATGCAGCTGTTTGCCCGGACCCACAGCGAGGAGGTCCGCGCGGCGGCGATCGCATCCACCGGGCAGGAGGTACTGGAGCTGCTGCACGGCGGCCTTCGCCCGCAGGTGCTGGTGCTGGATGCGCTGCTCACAAAGCCTGCCGTGACGCAGGTGCTGCAGGAGATCGGCAAAATGGATCTGAAGCCGCAGCCGGCTGTGCTGGTGCTTGTGCCTGTGCCGGAGGAGACGGCCGCCCGCCGTGCGCTGGGGCTGTTCTCCCGGTATGAGATCATGCTGCGCCCCTACGGCATGAAAAACCTCTTTGATGAGATCTACCGCATGGGCACCGATGAGGAAGAAAACCGGCTCTACCGGCTGCGCCGCTGCTGTGAGGATGTGCTGGAAAGCCTCGGCGCACCCACGACCCTGAACGGCTACCGCTACGCCGAGCGGATGCTGCTCTACGCCCTGTATGCGGACAAGCCGCAGCCGATCGGCGTTTTGCAGCAGTATGTCGCAACGGAGGAGGACATCGAGGTCGGAACGGTGACCTCAGCACTGAACCGGCTATCCGCCGGCATGGCAAGGCGCGGCACCGATGCGTACCGGGCGCTCTGCCTGCGGTGCGGCCGCCCGGAGGACGGTGTGCTTTCCAACGGACAGCTTTTTAAAGGAATGCTTCAGCAGCTGCGCGGTATGACAGAACGATAAAGGGAGGCGTTTTCCATGGAGGAAAAGCAGAGCAAGGCAGACTTGCTGGCCCTGCGCGGCGGGCTGCGCGGCCGGTTCCGCCGTGTGTTTGACGGCATGGAAAACGCTTTTGAGGTCCTGCTCGACCAGCTTGAACACCCCCTGAGCCCGGCGGACCGCGCCGGAATGGCGCAGCTTGTGCAGGATATGCAGACGCAGCTGCTCGGTGCGCGCCGTCTGGGGGATCAGGCCTCCGATGCGGCGACAGCCGCCGTGCTGCACAGCACCTGCGTGCCGCGCCCCATCGACCTGCTGAGCCAGCTGGGCGAGATCTGCGACATCCTGCGGGAGGAGGCCGCCCGGTATGACCTGCCGTTTACGATCGAGCTGCAGACCGCCGGACAGAGCGTACTGCCCACGGTGGGGGATGCGGCCCTTCTGAACGGCTTGATGACGAACCTGATCTCCAACACGCTCTCCGCAGACGCGGGGGCCTGCATTACGCTGCACTGTGAGCCCGGGCTGTTCTGCTACCGGGACAACGGCCCCGGTCTGCCGCCCGATGCAAAGGCGCTGCTGACCGATGGCTGCTGGAGCGCCCGGCTGCTCTATGCGGGCGGGCTGGGACTGCCGCTTATCGCGGCCTACACAAAGGCCATGGGCTGGTCGCTGGCCGTGGGGCCGGGGCCGGGCACGGAGCTGCGCTTCACCCTGCCGCCCGCGCCGCTGCTCGATGACCTGATGCTGGAATCCTCCGTGGAGCGCATGGCCGAGCGGCAGACCCGGCGGCTGGCGCTGCGCCGTGAGCTGGCTGTGCTGCGGGCGCAGGAATTGCTGTAAAATGACATGGCACCGTTGCCCCGGCGGGGAAGCGGTGCTTTTTTTGCTGCACCGCTTTACTTTGTGCGTAAATTATTGTAAAATGTAATACAAAAAGAATGGTTTACTATGCCTGTACGGCAGGGTAGACCGCCAAAATAACTACAGGTGGTGTTTTTATGGCAATTCAGTATAAACGTATTCTTCTGAAGGTCAGCGGCGAGGCACTTTCCGGCCCCAAGGGCACGGGCTTTGATGAGGAAACCATCGCCTCTATCTGTGCCGGCATCAAGGCGGCGCACGATCTGGGGGCGCAGATCGGCATTGTTGTGGGCGGCGGCAACTTCTGGCGCGGCCGTTCCAGCGGCAAAATGGACCGCATGGACGCCGACAAGATCGGCATGCTGGCTACCGTCATGAACGCGCTGGCCGTCAAGGATGCACTGCGCCAGCAGGGCGTGGAGGCCGTTGTCATGACCAGCTCCTTTATGCCGCAGGTGGCCGAGTGCTTCACCAGCGACAAGGCCATCGCTGCGCTGGAGAGCGGCAAGATCGTTGTGTTCGGCGGCGGCACCGGCAACCCCATTTTCTCCACCGATACGGCCAGCGCGCTGCGCGCACTGGAGATCAGCGCCGATGCCATGTTCAAGGCTACGATGGTGGACGGTGTCTACGATAAGGACCCCCACAAGTATGCCGATGCCGTGCGCTATGATACGCTGACCTTTACCCGCGTGCTGGACGAGCGTCTGGCCGTCATGGACTCCACGGCCGCGACCCTCTGCCGTGATAACGGCCTGCCCATCCTTGTGTTTGATCTGGGTAAGCCCGAAAATATCGCCAAGGCTGTGCAGGGCGAGATGGTCGGCACCCTTGTGAAAGAGTAAATTAAAAAAGAAAAGCTGAAGCTTTGAAAAATTCATAATTTTCCCCTATACTATTTTACGAATAAGGAGAATCTTACTATGAGCAGCACGACCAAACCCTTTGAAGAAAAAATGAACGCCAGCGTCAACCATCTGGTTCATGAGCTGGCTTCCATCCGCGCCGGCCGCGCCAACCCCGCCATCCTCGACAAGGTGGCGGTGGACTACTACGGCAGCCCCACGCCCATCCAGCAGATCGCTGCTGTGGCCGTGGCCGAGGCCCGCATCCTGACCATCTCCCCGTGGGACCGCTCGATGCTCAAGCCCATCTCCAAGGCGATCCAGACCAGCGACATCGGCATCAACCCCATTGATGACGGTCAGGTCATCCGTCTGGTGTTCCCGGCTCCGACCGAGGAGCGCCGCAAGCAGCTGACCAAGGATGTCAAGAAGCAGGGCGAGGATGCCAAGACCGCCGTGCGCAACATCCGCCGCGATGCAATGGATAAGTTTAAGGCCATGAAGAAGGCCGGCGAGATCACCGAGGACGATCAGAAGAAGCTGGAGGAGGAAACCCAGAAGCTGACGGACAAGTATGTCAAGATGATCGACGACACCTGCGCCGACAAGAACAAGGAGATCATGGAGGTCTGATCTCTCCATGAACGATAGCCTGTGCGGGCATGTCATCTGACACGCCCGCATAGGCTGTTATTGCAAGAAAATCTATTCCGCGAAAGGGAATCACTGTTTATGAAGACCCGCATCATCACTGCCGTTGTCGGCCTGGGCGTTCTGGCCGTTGTACTGGCGTTTTTCGACACCTTCCTGTTTGACCTGGTGCTCAGTGCCATCTGCCTGCTGGCCATCCATGAGGTCTTTTCCGCCATGGGCTTTGGCAAAAAGCAATGGTATCTGTATGCCGGTGCTGTGCCGCTGACCCTGCTGGTCATGCTCAGCAGCTCACAGATGGTGCGCGGGCTGCTGCTGCCGGTGGCGTTCCTGACCGTGCTGTTCTACAATGTCTGCCAGATCACGCATGTCCAGACGCTGGATTTCGGCAAGCTGACGGGGTTTGTCTACTTTTCGGGCGTGATCACCTTCTGCTTTTACTCGCTCATCCATCTCAAGCGGATGCTGCCCTTTGCGCAGTATCGCTATGATGCCATCTATTTCATCCTGCTGATCCTCTGCTTTGCATGGGGCGGGGACACCGCTGCCTACTTTGCGGGCCGCGCCTTCGGCAGGCACAAGCTGGCCCCCATTGTCAGCCCCCACAAAACGGTGGAGGGCGCTGTGGGCGGCGTGCTGGGCAGCATGGCCGCCGGCTGCGTGCTGACACTGGTCTACTCGCTGCTGTCAAAGACCTATAATGTGCTGAGCATCCATGTGCTGGCGCGGCACTATATGGTGCTGCTCGGCATGGGTGCCGTGGCATCGGTGCTGGGCATTCTGGGCGATCTGTTTGCCTCTGCTGTCAAGCGTCAGGCGGGCATCAAGGACTACGGCACGATCTTCCCGGGGCACGGTGGTATTCTCGACCGCTTTGACAGCGTTATGTTCATTGCGCCGTTCGTTTCCATCGCGGTACGCTATTTCTTCTATCTGCTGTGAGGAATGTACAATGAGTAAAGTTATCACACTGCTGGGCTCTACCGGTTCAATCGGCACCCAAAGCCTCGATGTCTGCCGCATGCACGGCTATGAGGTGTTCGGTTTGTCAGCCAACTCCAGCGTAGACAAGCTGCTGGCCCAGATCGCTGAATTTCACCCGAAGTATGTGGCTGTCACCGACCCGGCTGCGTTCGATAAGCTGTCCGCCGCGCTGGCAGGGCAGACGGGCGCGCCCAAGCTGCTGAAGGGGGCGGACGGCCTGCGTGAGCTGGCTGCCATGGACGGCGCAGGCACGGTGCTGAACGCTGTTGTCGGCATTGCCGGTCTGGATGCCTCACTGACGGCTATCGAGAGCGGCCATGATCTGGCGCTGGCCAACAAGGAGAGCCTTGTCACTGGCGGCCATCTGGTGACCGATGCCGTCAAAAAGCACGGTGTTCACCTGCTGCCTGTGGACAGTGAGCACAGCGCCATCTTCCAGAGTCTGGTGGGTGAGGGCACTATGCTCGCTGTCAACAGGGAGGATAGGCACATGATATTCCTGTGCAAGATTGCAAATCAGTTCACCCGCAACCACCAGCGTTTCCTTGTTGGCAAGACATATCTTCTTACGCGCCTTGATGGCATGGATGGTTGGTTCCAGGCCCGAGAAGCCTACCATGGAAGCCAGCACCATATCGATAGGCTCAGCCTGTACGATATCGCAAAGCGCCTGAGCACCGGCATAGACTTTGATGTCTGGCTCATCGCTCAACAGGTTTTTCAACTCGTCATAATGTGCCTCGTTGGCTATCACCACGGCAGCAGGTTTGAACTTACGAGCCTGCTGTGCCAGCTCCTTCACACGGTTGTTGGCTGTAAGACAGTACACCTCATACAAGTCGCTGTGCTGCTCTATCACGTCGAGCGCCTGTGTGCCGATGCTTCCCGTGGAGCCAAGGATACATATTTGTTGTTTCTTCATTTTCTCTTATCTTGTTCTAATTTGCAAGCCTTCACAACTTTTCGCCGCCATTTAATCCAACTCGAGGATTCCCTCGGGCAACTGCATCTTGATGACACGCTGCCCGGCATCCACCTCGTGAATGAAGTCGTTGCTGGCAGGAATCAGCAGTTCCTTTCCCGCAGGTGTCGTTATCTCGAAGAGCAAGTTGATGGTGCTGTCGTCCACATGGTCGATCGTGCCTATCACCAGACCGGTAGTGGCATCAACAAGCTGGAAGCCGATAATTTCTGCCCATGACATATTCTCCTCATCGCTGTCGGAGAGATGACGGGGAAAGAACACCTCGCAGCCCGTATAGGCACGCACCTGTTCCTGCGTATCGATGTCCTCGAACTTCACCAGCACATTCTCGTCGTTCTTAAACCGGTATTCCTCTATATAGAAAGGCACCAGGATGCCGTCGATGTCGAGAATGAGATAATCGGCATCCACACGGTCGAACACATCGTCGGTAATGGCAAAGGTGATTTCTCCCTTCACGCCGTGGGGCTTTCCCAACTTGCCTATCTTATAAACGTCGTCTCGTCTTATCATATCGCATAGAATCTTTGAAAATCATGATCAGTAAAGCCATTGAATTCTTCATTCTTCACTTACTCAATCCGTGACACGCGTAATCTTTGCTCCGAGCTGATTGAGTCGGAACTCTATGTCCTCATAGCCACGGTCGATCTGTGCGATGTTCTCTATGCGGCTTGTACCGTTGGCACTCATCGCTGCAATGAGCAGGGCAATACCGGCACGGATATCAGGACTTGTCATTCTGCCGGCACGGAGTCGAATCTTATGGTCGTGGCCCACCACCACAGCACGGTGCGGGTCGCAGAGAATAATCTGTGCACCCATATCGATGAGCTTGTCGACGAAGAACAGTCGGCTCTCGAACATCTTCTGATGGAAGAGCACGCTGCCACGTGCCTGTGTCGCCACAACGAGGAGAACCGACAGGAGGTCGGGGGTAAGTCCTGGCCATGGGGCATCGGCAAGCGTCATGATGGTTCCATCGATAAAGGAATCTATGACGTAGTGCTTCTGTTCAGGAATAAAGAGGTCGTCGCCCTCAATTTTTATCTTCACACCCAGTCGGCGGAAAGCCTCGGGAATGATTCCCAGGTTGCGGACCGACACGTCCTTGATGCGTACACCGGCTCCACACATGGCAGCCATACCGATGAACGAGCCCACCTCGATCATATCGGGCAGGATGCGATGCTCGGCTCCGTGAAGCGACTTCACGCCCACGATAGTAAGAAGGTTGCTGCCTATGCCGCTGATCTGAGCGCCCATGGCGTTGAGCAGATGGCAGAGCTGCTGGATATAAGGCTCGCAGGCTGCATTATAGATGGTGGTGGTTCCCTCGGCAAGCACCGAAGCCATGATGATGTTGGCAGTACCCGTAACCGAAGCCTCATCAAGCAACATATAGCAGCCCTTCAGTTTCCTGGCTTCTATCTGATAGACATTGCGCTCGTCGTCGTGCACGAACTTGGCACCCAGACACTTGAATCCCAGGAAGTGGGTGTCGAGACGACGGCGGCCTATCTTGTCGCCACCCGGCTTGGCGATGGTTGCCTTGCCACAGCGTCCCAACAGCGGACCAATCATCAGCACGCTTCCACGCAGCGAGGAGCACTTAGCCACAAACTCCAGGCTGTCGAGATAGTCGAGCTTCAGCTCGTCGCTCTGGAATGTATAGTCGTTGCGACTGTTCTGAGTTACCTTCACGCCTATCTCCCTGAGCAACTTGATGAGGTTGTTCACGTCGAGGATGTCTGGCACATTCTTGATGCGCACAGGCTCATCGGTAAGGATAGTAGTGCAAATCACTTCGAGTGCCTCGTTCTTGGCACCCTGCGGAATGATGGTTCCTGTGAGCGGATGACCGCCTTCTATGATAAATGACTCCATAGACTATTCTTTGGGGGTTATGAATGATAAGGGGAATATAAGTTACTTGTTCTTTTTCTTGCCATTGCGTCCTTGCGACTGCTCACGGTCTACAATTCTCTCGAACTTGAAAGTGTCCAAGTCGAGCTGAATCTTTCCGTCGGTAAAGCGGGCCAGGTCGGAAGCCACCTTCTCGCCGTCGCTCGAACCATGGCTCCACTGCATCAGGTTGCGATGCATCTGGTTGGCAGTGAGTTTCACCAGTTCGTCGCGCTCCCTGCCAGGCTCCATGGTCTTCAGTATCTCGAAAGCCTCGAAGAGCATGGCACCATAGTGGCGCACGGGAATCTTCTTCATCGGATAAGGCATGGGCTCGGGCTTCTGGGCCATCTGCGAGGCACTTGTCACATCGAAAGGATAGTCGATGTCGAGCTGGAAACGGCTCATGATGGCGAGCTGATCCCAGAGCTTGCGCTCATGTCCCTCCACATTCTTGCTTTCGGGGAACATTCGGTCCATGATGGCAATGATGGCCCTGGCGCATCGCTGACGCTCCTCACGGTCGGGCAGGCCGACTGCATAGTCAACCATCTGCTGTATCTCTCGTCCATACTCAGGCAGCACGATCTGCTCTCGCTGGGTGTTATAGTCTAATCCGTCTATGTTCATTAATATATATAATAATAGGTGTAAATATCAAATAAGTTTCTTAGGCATCTTGGCCACGAAGTCCTTCAGATAGAAAGGCACGAAGTAAGCCACATCCTCAAACTTGCCTTCCACGAAGCGCTTCTCGGCCAATGGCGCCATATTCTTTGCCAGCGGCTCGATGTCCTTCACGAGATGAGCGTTGGGATGATTGATGACTTCCATACACTTGGCTGCTCCGTTTCCGAAGAAATAGACAGCACCACGGTCGAGATACTCCTTGTAGGTTTCTGCGTCCACAATGTCGGCCTGTATAGGGCGCACCTCGCGGAGGGCACGGTCGAAGACCTGCGCATACACTTCCATTCGGCGGGCGTCGAGCATAGGCACAATGAGCGCATCTTCCTCGGCAGGATGCTCGCCAAGGAGCACGGGCACAGCCAGCAACTCGAGTGTAGGCAC
>ERZ506964.1216-NODE-1216-length-9856-cov-9.166105_pt1 | contig 9856 bp, 7 predicted proteins | sample MGYA00512893_ERZ506964 | MGnify/ENA metagenome assembly ERZ506964 | reverse complement strand
TAGCTCAGTTGGTTAGAGCAGCTGACTCTTAATCAGCGTGTCCAGGGTTCGAATCCCTGAGGGGGCACAGACAAGACCCAAGCCAATGGCTTGGGTCTTTTTCGTATTTCGGACATGTGTCCACCCAAAGCCGCGTTACTTCCTCCGTACGGAGTAAGGTAGTGCGCTGTTGTCCGCCCAGAGCGGAATCGCAATTCATCTCGAATCGCACGAATCGTAAGAATCGTTAGAGAAGAAGCAATAGAGGAAACTGCAGTGGAATACACACTCTTCACCAAGCTTGCCGCGGAATTCGTCGGCACCGCCGTGCTGATGGTCTTCGGCAACGGCGCTGTCGCCAACGCGGAACTGAAAAACACCAAGGGCTACCATGCCGGCTGGCTGAACATCGCCATGGGCTACGGCTTCGGCGTCATGTTCCCGGTCCTGATGTTCGGCGGCGTCTCCGGCGCCCACATCAACCCGGCCATGACCCTCGCGCAGGCCGTCAACGGCATGTTCCCGTGGAACGAAGTCCTGCCGTACATCATCGCCCAGCTGCTCGGCGCAGTGGCGGGCCAGCTCATCGTGTACGTCACCTACCTGCCGCACTACAAGGACACCGACGATGCCGAAGCCATCCTCGGCACCTTCTGCACCACCGACGCGCACAACGACCGCGTGAACTACTTCCTCAACGAGTTCTTCGGCACCTTCATGCTGGTGCTCGGCGCCCTGTGCTGCCTGTCCCTGCCGTGGGGCAAGGCGAACCCGGCCGCCGCGTCCATCGTCGTCGGCTTCATCGTGTGGGGCCTCGTGACCTCCATGGGCGGCCCGACCGGCCCTGGTCTGAACCCTGCCCGCGACCTCATGCCGCGCCTCCTGCACGCCATCCTGCCGATTCCGAACAAGGGCGATTCCCGCTGGGGCGAGGCCTGGATTCCGGTCGTGGCCCCGATCGCAGGCGCGATCGTCGGCGCGTTCCTGTTCAAGGTGCTGTTCGCCTGAGCATTACTTTGACGATTGCCGGCATTCGTCTGGCATGCTGGTAAGGCCCGTGATTCCCTCCGGAACCACGGGCCTTACGCATAGGTGGTATGCATGGCGGTCGGCGGCTTCGGCATGTTGACTGAGACTGGTACTGTTGCCGAAGAGAGAAACATCACCATATCGGGAGGCTGGATTGAAGCGGATTCGTCGTATCATACGTGCGCTCGATCCGAAAGCCGACGCCACAATGGGCCAACGGGAACGGCTTGAGGCGTTTCGCATCCGCAGGGCCGCCGTGCTGGTGCTCGTGCTGTTCCTGCTGATCGCATCGATGACGTCCTGCAGCGTGCACGCACTACTGGTCCGCATGACGCCGAACACGCAGACGACGGCACAAGCCACGCATTCGACGTCGGCCAAGAAGCCAGCCAAGAAAACAGCCAAAACCAATCAGCATAAGACGGCCAAAAAAACCAAACCGGAAACCAAACAATCGCAGGAAGAGCAGGCCGTCGCCAAAGCGGTGAGCGCGCAATCGGCGGCACTGGGCGACGACGAGAAAACCGCGATTCTGAACAAAGCGCAGGAAACCGCGCAAAACAGCGGCAAACCGGTAACGCAATACCATTACTGCATCGCAACCAAAGGAAACGTCGGTTCGGCCGACGAATTCGGCAACGCGGCGTTCCGCATCCTCAACGACGAACACGGATGGCCACGCGCCGGAGCCATATTCGACCAATCCACGGACGGCAACTGCGATTTCAATCTCGTGCTGTCCCAAGCATCGGAAATGACGTCGTTCTCGCCATCATGCTCGGTGGAATACAGCTGCAGGGTCGACAACAACGTGATCGTCAACGACGACCGTTGGAACGGTGGCACGCAACAATGGCTCGCCGCCGGCGGCAACCTGGCGCGATACCGCACGATGGTGATCAACCATGAGGTCGGACACCGGCTGGGGCACATCGACAACGAAACGACCTGCGCCGGCGAAGGCCAGTTGGCGCCGCTGATGCAGGAGCAATCCATGCATTTGGACGGCTGCAAGGTCAACGAATATCCGCTTGACTCGGAGCTGTGGATCGGCTGAACGTCGACTGCTTCCCGTTATTTTCTGCTGTTTTCTGCTGTTTTCCGGACTGACCGGGTCGTCTCGGCAATTCGGCGAGACCCGGCCAGCCGTTGTCACAGGCCGAAATACGCGTCGAAATCGTCTTGGCTGATACTGCGGTCGGCCGTATCGGCCCGTACCTTACCCCAATCGAACTCCTGCAACGCCTCGACGGCGCTCATCGGCTGCGGACTGGTATGCGCGGAATCGCCCTGCAAACCAAGCAGCCACGCACAATAGCCGACAACCTGTTCCGCGGTGACGCCATGCGCGCGCAGCGCCCCCATATCCAAAGAGCGCTCGCGTTTGGCGAGCCTGCGGCCGGCCGCGTTGTCGATAAGCGGCAGATGCGCGTACCGTGGGTTTTCGGGGTTATATGGGGTGTATTGCGATTGTGGTGCGTGCTGCGATGGTGCAGAGGCCTGCGTTTTCGCCTTGCGGAATCCCGCCTTGATAAGCGCTCGGCGAATGGCGATTTGCAAGGCGTTCGACCGGAGCAGGTCGCGGCCGCGCACGATGTCGTCGACGCCCATGTCAAGATCGTCCACGACCACCACCAGCTGGTAGGAGAACAGGCCGTCGGCGCGGCGCACGATGGTATCGCCGACGTCGTGCGCCAGATTGAATTCCTGATGGCCGAACACTGCGTCATCGAATTGGACGGTTGCGTGCGGGTTTGTGTCGGCGGGCATGGCGATGCGCAGCGAATGGCGGTCGCCGTTGGCCAGCCGCCGCCGGACGGTATCCGGATTGCTGGCGATAAGCCGGCGGCACGTGCCGGGATACACCATGAAACGGTCGCCTTCCTGCGGTGCGGAGGCTGCGCGGATGTCGGCGCGCGAGCAGAAGCAAGGGTAAATCAGCGGGGTTGTGCCAGCGATTGCGTTGTTGGCTGCGCTGCCGACTGCGGGGGTGTGGTCGTTGCGCTCGTCAAACGGCGAATCGTATGCGTCGTCAATCGTCAGGTTTTCCAAGCAATGCAGCGCCTCACGGTACAGGTCGTGCCGAGCGGATTGGAACACCGGATCGCCGTCCCAATCCAAGCCAAGCCAATGCAGATCGTCCATCATCAGTTCGGCCGCGCCGGGCACCACGCGCGGTTCGTCGATGTCTTCGATGCGCAGCAGCATGCCGTCGCCGCGGCTGCGCGCGGACAGCCATGCTCCGAGCATCGCATAGATGTTGCCGATGTGCATGCGGCCTGATGGGGTGGGGGCGAAACGACCTGGCACGGGGTTCCTTCCTGTCGTTGGCGGGCGGTTCGGTGTTGCCGATGCAGAGACCGGTTGCGCCGATGCTTGCAACTGTACCTGCATCGGCGGCCGGAACGGCGGGTTTCGTGGGACGCGATTGTGGAATGCGTTGCTGGACGTGCCGTGACGTGCCATGCCGAGGTTGCAGCGTGCTCCGAAAACGTGCCGTCGCTGTGAGATATCTCACAGTGTGAGAAGGATATTTAGCGCATGGTGATACGGGCCGCGCGTTTCGTTTGGGGTGTGCGTAAGGTGGTGTGCGTCATCCGGTATTCTGGGTGGTGATTTCGGCAATTCGGTCTATGCGTTATCGGTATGGCCGGTCAAAAGGGGATTTACAAGGGGCGAATATGACGAAGCGACAGTTCAGTAGAGCGGAAATCGAATACCTGCGTACATTGCCGTCGATCGACGCGGTGACGGACAGCAGAATCACGTATGCGAGGGAATTCCAAATCGACTGCATGAGGCGGTATCTGCAGGGGGAGAAGCCAACTGCGATCTTCATTTCCGCGGGATTGAGCCCATCGGTCATCGGGCACAAGCGCATCGAACGCAATATCGCACGCTGGAAGCGCGACGAGGACATCATGCGCAAGGCGGCCGAAGAGCCGGAACCGCATGATACGGCTGTGGACAACCACAATGCGATGTCGGAAGTGCCGTTGGGCAAGATTCAATCGCTGGTATGCCAGGTGATGGTGTTGAGCGATCGCGTCGATAAATTGGAGCGTTTGGTGGAGGGGCTGCGCAAGGGGGATAAAATCTGAAAAAAAGTTTTCAGATTTATTGGTTTTTTCCGGCGGTTCGCGCGCATTTATCTGATACATTAAATGCGTAGACGGAGTCTTTGAAGTCCCCCTTCTACTGCCGTCTGGTTTTATAGCCCGCGCGAATTTATGACCGCTTTATCGCTTCACTTCAGGTCATCGCACGGGCTTCTTTATACGTTGTCGGCGGTTTTCTGGTAACACTGGTATCGAAATATCAGCCGACATGCCGGAAACGGTGGTGCCGGCCGCGGACCGGCGGTCGAATGAACTTGCGAGAGGTGGACGATGACTGCATACATGGATCACAAGAACCTCGCCAACGAGGTGATCGACGATGCGCGCGCACGTGAGATCACGGACGGCGTGCATCGTGTGCTCGACCGCATCGCGGCAGCTGAGGAACAAGCCGGACGCGAAGCCGGCTCCGTGCGCCTGCTGGCCGCCACGAAGACGCGCGACATCGGCGAAATCATGGCTGCGATTGATGCCGGCGTGCGCATGATCGGCGAGAACCGTCCGCAGGAAGTGACGGCGAAGGCCGAAGGGCTGGCACGGCGATGCGCGGAACGCGGGTTTTCGCTGGGCGTCGCAGGCGCCGCGCCGGATGCTGCGGCGGAGCATATTCCATTCCACCTGATCGGCCAGCTGCAAAGCAATAAAATCGGCAAAGTGCTGCCGGTGGTCGACACTATCGAATCGGTCGATTCAATCGATTTGGCAGAAAAAATTTCACGTAGAGCCGTGGCTCGCGGTATTACTGTCGGCGTGCTGCTGGAAGTCAACGAATCCGGCGAGGAATCGAAATCCGGTTGCGATCCGGCGCACGCCATCCGCATCGCGCAGAAAATCGGCACGTTGGACGGCATCGAATTGCAGGGACTGATGACGATCGGCGCGCATGTGCACGACGAAACGGTGATTCGCCGCGGTTTCTCGCACCTGCGCAAGACCCGCGACCTCATCCTCGCATCCGGCGAACCGGGCACGGACCGTTGCCGGGAACTGTCGATGGGCATGACCGGCGACATGGAACTGGCCATCGCCGAAGGTTCCACCATCGTGCGCGTCGGCACTGCGATTTTCGGTGAGCGTGCGTTCATCTGAGCGCTTTCTTTGACTTTTTCTGTTTTTTTTAAGGATTTGCGGGGCTCGTCCGCCTGGATTGCATTCGTCTGGCTTACATTCGTCTGACTTGCATTCCTCTGAAAAACGGCTTGTCTGAGCTGCGTTCCGCCGGTAGGTGGGGTGCTGCGCGGTTTGGTGCCAAAATTGCCGGTTTCGTGCCTGAAACCGTTGTCTTTCTAGGGGTAAGCCCTCCTATAGGGGGCAAGGGCTTTCGTATGGCGGGTGTGAACATGGGTGTGTTCGAAGGAGAAACCCATGTTTTGGTCTGCCTCTCGATTGATGAGTAAACCCGTCCGTCTGCTCGCCCGCAGGACGGATTCCTACGTGCATGCGCATACGGTGCTGCGTTCGCCCATGCGGCTGTTCGGTGCCGTGGCGGGCGCCTCGGCTGATTCCTATGATGCCGGTGACGATAACGATGGCATCGGCAATGGCGCCGGAGTCGGATCTGATGCCGGTGCAGCTGCCGACAGTGGTCATGCCGGAACTGTTGCGTTCGCTGGAACGTCTGCTGGAACGTTCGCTGGAACGCCGTCGTTTTACGAGGCGATTGACATTGCCGATGTGGTTCGCGCGCGCAGGCTGCGGCGGATTCGTTTCATATTGGTGCGGTGCGTGTCCGTGCTGCTGATCGTGGGCGCGGTGGTGGTCGCGTCGTTGCCGTTCGCCATGCAGGCGCATTCCGCGCGGCGCTTGGCCGAGACATCCGATTCGGCGGCTCGCACGGTTGCCGGATGGCCGTATCCGATGGCGATGGAGGAGTTGGAACGGGCGCGCGCATACAATCGGCGGCTTGCCGTGGAAGGACAGCCGGTATTGGGCGAGGCGGCCGATCCGTTCACTACCAGACCGGCTGGCACTGCCGGAGATGCTGATGTCGCCGACGATTCGGCGCCTTCCGGCGGTTCCGGGCTTTCCGCGGCGGACACGGACGCGAACTATCAGGGCCTGCTGGATTCCGGCGCAGGCATCATGGGCACGGTATTGGTGCCCAAAATCGGCGTGGAACTGCCGATTCGGCATGGCACGTCCGAACCGGTGCTCGCCGTCGGTGCCGGGCATCTGTACGGCACCAGCCTGCCGGTCGGCGGCACTGGCTCGCATACGGTGGTCACCGGGCATCGCGGCCTGGTCAAATCGTTGATGTTCACACGGCTCGACGAACTGCACGACGGCGATTTCATGTACATCAAAGTGATGGACGAGACGCTGGGATACGAAGTGGACCGAATCAGCGTGATCGAACCGGACGACGTCTCACGGTTGAAAATCGTGCCCGGCGAAGACCGGCTGACGTTGATGACCTGCACGCCATACGGCATCAACACGCATCGGCTGCTAGTCTCCGGGCATCGCGTCGCAATACCGCTGCCCGCGCCAGATCCGGCCGACGTGCGCGACGAACGTGCGACCGAACTGGGCGCGCTCGCCATGACCATCGTTTGCACGATGGGCGGCATGCTGTTGTGCTGCATGGTCGTGCGGTCGATGCGGCCCCGACACCGAATCATGCGGCACGCTTCCGCCTGGCCGCGTAAAGGATAAGGGGGAAGGCCGCGATTTTCGCGGGTCCGCACGTTCCCCGAACCCATCAATGGAGGGGACGGGTTTCGAAACGTTCATCCATAAGGTTCAAGGCATGGAGGCGCATAGGCAATTCGCCGCAGCGCCATGAGAGATGGACATGTCATGAAGTGGATGAAGGACCCGCTTGCCGGCTTCATAAGCCGGTGTGGCGCGCGGATGGGAAAATTCACCGCATTGCTTGTCACGATTGCGATGCTGGCCGGCACCACGGGAGCCGGCGCGACCGCGTTCGCCGACGAAACGGTGACGGATGGCGGCAACGTGGCCGCCGAATCCGCAGCGAGCCAGCCGGAATCGACACAACAATCCGATGCTGAAAACGCAGTCGGATCGGACGTTGCCGACATTGCCGGGCAAGATGTTGCCGGACAGTCCGCAACGGACGATGACGACGCACAATGCCTTACGGACGACGGCGAATCGCAGCAGCCATCGAACGAACAAGCGCAATCGCAACTGCAGTCGCAATCGCAACCGGAACAACCGTCGGAGACGATGCCGGAACAGCGGCAGCCGTGCGATAAGACGGAACAGCCGAATGAGCAGAAGGAGCAGGAACGGCAGGCGGTTAGGCAGCCGACGGCTGAGAACGCTGACGTACCTGCAAATGGTGCTGCACCGGCTCAAGACGGCGATCGAAACGACCATGCCGGCGAAAATCGCACGGATGCTGTGGCGAATGGCGATGCGGGCGCGACAGCCGATGACGGCAAAACCGGCGATGCGGACGATGCTGACAACGATGGCAACACTGCTGAAGATGCCGACGATGCCGACAAGAACGGTAAGAATGACGCCGACGAGGATGCCGCGTCGGCTCAAAACGGCAACGATAACGACAAGAATGATGCTGCCAAAGACGATGCCGACGCCGACGAACACATCATGCGCGATCGCTTCACCTTCAATCGCAAAACCGTGATGCGTGCCGCGCGTAACGTCGCCGTGCCGCAGCCGGACCACACGAAAAGCATCACATACAACAACGGCGGCAAATACACGCTGAACCTCAACGTGGTGGGCAAGGATACCCGCGAAAGCCATGAGACCACGGAGAAAATCGAAGTGGTGCTCGTACTGGACACGTCCGGATCGATGAACTACTGCATGGACGGAAGCCAAAGAAGATGCAACAAATCGAATCCGAAGCGGTTGACGGCGCTGAAAGAAGCGGCGACCAGCTTCATCGACGCCACCGAGACCACCAACGACACCATCCAGGACGAAAACAGCAAAGTGCGAATCGCCATCGCTCAATTCGGGCAGACATCCGGCGTGGTGAGTTCCCTGACCAGCGATACCGCCGCTCTGAAATCATCGGTGAGCAGGCTGTCCGCCAATGGCGCGACCCCTGCGGACAAAGGCATGGCCGCCGCGCAGACGGCATTGCTGCAGGCAAGGCCAGGCGCGAAGAAAATCGTCATTTTCTTCGCGGACGGTGTGCCGACCACGCAAAACACTTTTAGCACGAGAGTCGCCAATGACGCCGTGACAACCGCGCTCGCCATGAAATCGGCCGGCACGCTCATCTACAGCATCGGCATCTTCGAAGGCGCCAATCCGGAGCAGCAATCGTTCGGTAACAGGGAGAACGACCAAGCCAACCAGTTCATGCACGCCGTATCCAGCAACTATCCGAACGCCACCGCGTACGACAAGGGCAATTGGGGTTCGGGCGGCGGCAACCTCGGCTACTACAAGGCCACCAACAGCGCTGACGACCTGACGAAGATCTTCGACGACATTCAGAAGGAAATCACCACGGGAAGCGCCTACAGCGGCGTCTCGATCGTCGACGAGCTGTCCGAATACGCGCAGGTCGATGGCGTTGTCTGGAACATGGCCAGCATGCGGAACTTCGGCGGAGCGACCTACTACCGGGTGACCGGCGGCGTGACGCTCAACGTGACGAATCTGCCTTCGGGGGCTACGCCTCCAGTGCTGGAACGTGATTACACATTGTGGTACAGCGACGCCGGCAACGGCAAGATCCGCGTCGAATTCGCCGGTGATTACGAGCTGCTGCACAACGCGACCTACACGCTCTCGTACGGCATAGTGCCAACCGACAGCGCCTACGCGCGGGTCAATATGGTCGACGGCGGCATCAACTACGACGCGACCGGCGACGCGGGCACCGGCACGACTTCCGCAGGAAAGCCGGGCTTCCGATCGAACGCGTCGGCGCAGGTCTGTTACACCTTCGACAAGCAGTCCGCCTGCGCGGCCTACCAGCATCCCGTATTGCAGGTGCCGTCCGTCAACGTGGTCGTGACGAAACATTGGGAAGGCGGAATGCCGGCGAGTGGAGCCACATTGCGCATCGATTTCATGCAGGGCGGCGCATCGAAGCTGGGCAAAGACCTTTCCGAAGATGACGAGCTGCCTACCGGCGAATGGCAGTACACATTCCGTGGCGTGATGGCAGGCGACTACACCGTCACGGAAGGCAACATCGCCGGCTATCACGCGAAAGGCAACGTCACCTCAGTGCCGATCAGCATCACCAGAGCCGACATGTGGAGCGCGTTCGACAAGGGACAGACCGCCACCTACGAAGCCTCGTTCACCAACGTGAAAGAGACAGTGGCCGCGCTGCCGCTATCCGGCGCATCGGAAGGACGGACCTGGCTGGTCGTGGCCGGCGTCACGGCACTGGTGCTGCTGCTTGCGGGCATCGTCGGACTGGCTTTGATCGGGCGCGGACGGCCTTGACGGAACTGCCGGACGGCAATCGCAATTCTCTGATCGCAATCCGGCAATCGCAATTTTTCAATCACAACTAAAGAACAACACAATATACGAAACTTCCCATAAAACCAACCAATCGGCTGCGGTAACAAGGCCGACCAAACCAAGGAAGAGAGGTCTCTCATCATGAAGACGAGAAGGCTTTGTGCAGTAATCGCCGCGGCGGCAACGTTGCTGGGCGGTATGGCGTTCGGCACGGCCGGAGCGTACGCGGCCGGCAGCGCATCGATCGAAGTGCGGCATTCGCAGAAGGGGCACACCTACTCCGCGTACAAGTTCGC
>ERZ506964.1210-NODE-1210-length-9887-cov-3.648800_pt1 | contig 9887 bp, 10 predicted proteins | sample MGYA00512893_ERZ506964 | MGnify/ENA metagenome assembly ERZ506964 | reverse complement strand
CAGCGGAGCTGCTGCCGGGTGATCTGGGATTCCTTGCGGATGATGACGGCTGGGGTCATGTGCTTATTTTTGCCGGATATGATGCGGAAGGGACTCGTATGTGGGTGCATTCCTCCGGCGGCATCGGCGTTATCCTGAATACGCCAAGCTATGAAAGAAGGCTTTCCTATCGCCGCCTCAGCATCGTGGATTACGATGCGCCGGTGGTAAACGCCCCGACCGGCGAGGCGCTTTATACGCTGGAGGTAGAGGTGACGCATTACTGCGCCTGCGCAAAGTGCTGCGGCAGCAATGCGCAGGGGCTTACCGCCAGCGGCAAACAGGCAGCGGTCGGTATGGTCGCTATGTCCAGCCATTATCCCTTCGGCACGCAAATCATGATAAACGGTACCATGTATACCGTGGAAGATCGGGGCGGCTCGGGCATAGAGAACAATATCCATCGCGTGGATATCTATGTGCCGGACCATCAGCAGGCGCTGCGGATGGGACGGTATACCACAACCGCAACAATTTACAGATTAGGCAGGTGAAAAACTTGGACGAAAGAGAATACAACAACGTGTACGCAATCCCCGCAAACTATACGGACAGCGGCAAACTGCTGGGAGGGATGATCGATACCCGGAACGCAATCGAAACGGTGATTCTGGTGCTGGCTTTGGGCTATCCGGAGCTGATTCTGATCCCCATGCCCGGCACCATCCGCATCGTGGTCATGACGGTCACGCTGCTGCCGCTGGCGGTGGTGTCTGCAATGGGCGTGGATGGCGGGTCGCTGTTTCAGTACATCGGCCATATCATCCATTTCTGGACACACCGCAGGAAATTACACTTCAGGAGGATCGGATACCGCTATGGCCAAAGCAAAAGGAAAAAGAAACCGCAGAAAAGAAAAGCTTGAGTTTGTGCAGGATTATTTGCCCATCCGCGACCTGAAAAACGGGATCATTGAAACGACGGACAACCGCTACATAAAAATCCTTGAGATCGAGCCGATCAACTTCACGCTGCGATCCGATGAGGAGCAGTTCAACATCATCTCCAGCTTTGCCAGCTGGCTGAAGATATCTCCCATGCGGCTGCAGTTCAAGTCCATTACGCGCCGCGCGGACTCAGATAAGCACATATCCATGATCTGCGAGGAATTGGAACACGAGGAGAATCCGCAATGTAAGGAACTTGGCGAAGATTATATCGGACTCATCAAGGATGTGGGAAATCGGGAAGCGCTGACGAGGCGCTTCTTTCTAATTTTCCAGTACGAGGCGGTAGGCCGCAACGAAAGCGACGACTATGCAAAGATCTACGGCATGCTCCAGACCGCCGAGCAGACAGCGCGGGCGTATTTCATGCAATGCGGCAACAGCATCGTGCAGTCCAAAGACCCGGATGAAGCGACTGCCGAAATCCTATACATGTTTTACAACCGGCGCTCCTGCACGGACGAGCCGTTTTCCTCCCGTGTAGATCGCATCGTGGTGGACACCATGGCGGCAAAGAAGAAAATCATCGGCATGGACCCGGTGCCGCCTATCCGCATGGCCAACTTTCTGGCGCCCCGCGGCATCGACCTGAGCCATTATAACTATGTCGTTATGGACGGGCTGTACTATTCCTTCCTCTACATCAAGGCAGGCGGGTATCCAAGCCGCGTCCGGGCCGGCTGGATGTCCTCACTCATCAACGCCGGAGAAGGAGTGGATATCGACGTCCATCTCCGCCGTGAGAACCGCAGCCGCACCATAGATAAGGTCGCCCAGCGGATCAGGCTAAACCGCACCAAACTCAAGAGCATGCAGGATACCAGCACCGATTATGAGGAGCTGACCAATTCCATACAGGCGGGCTATTTTATCAAGAATGGAATCGCCAACTACAACGAGGACCTCTTTTACATGAGCGTTTTCATCACCGTATCGGCCAAAACCTACGAGGAATTGCTTTGGCGCAAGCAGCAAATGGTGGATATGCTCAAATCCATGGATATGTACACCAGCGAGTGCAGCTTTCAGCAGGAGGCCGCACTGCAGTCGGTGATGCCGTTCCTGAAAATCTCGCCCAAGCTGGAGAAAAAGGCGCAGCGCAATGTGCTGACCAGCGGCGCCGCATCCAGCTATATCTTCACCAGCTTTGAGCTGTCGGACGACAACGGCGTGCTGCTGGGCATCAACCGATACAACAACTCCCTGTGCATCGTAGATCTGTTCAACACAAAGATCAATAAAAATGCCAACCTGAACCTGCTGGGCACATCGGGCGCAGGCAAGACCTTCACCATGCAGCTTTTGGCGCTTCGGATGCGGATGCGCGGCATTCAGTGCTACATTCTGGCTCCCATCAAGGGGCACGAATTCCGTAGAGCCTGCAATAAGATCGGCGGCGAGTTTATCAAGATCGCACCGGGGTCCCCCCACTGCATCAATGTAATGGAGATACGGCATACCATGTCGCCGGAGATGGAGCTGATTGACGAGATCGATTATGTGGAGATGGGCTCCATGCTGGCTCGAAAAATTCAGCAGCTCATGACCTTCTTCGGCCTGCTGATCCCCGATATGAGCAACGAGGAGGAACAGATGCTGGATGAAGCGTTGATCCGAACCTATGCGGACTTCGGTATCACCCATGATAACGACTCCATCTATACGAATATGGCCTCTGCTCCGCCCAAAATGAAGCAGATGCCTATCCTGGGCGACCTGCATAAGCACCTGCAGGAGAATCCCATGACCCAGCGGCTGGCGGCCATCATCAGCCGTTTTGTCACCGGCAGCGCCCAAAGCTTCAACAGACAGACCAATGTAGACCTCTCTAATAAATACATCGTACTTGACCTGTCGGAGCTGAAGGGCAAGCTGCTTCCGGTGGGCATGTTCATCGCACTGGATTATGTGTGGGATCAGATAAAGTCCGACCGCACCAAACGCAAAGCCATCTTTATCGACGAGATCTGGCAGCTGATCGGCGCCAGCTCCAACCGCATGGCCGCAGAGTTTTGCCTTGAGATATTCAAGGTTATCCGCGGCTTCGGCGGAGCGGCCATTTCCGCAACGCAGGATCTGTCGGATTTCTTCGGTTTGGAGGACGGCAAGTACGGCAGGGCGATCATCAATAACTCCAAGAACAAGATCATTCTGAACCTGGAGCCGGACGAGGCCCGCTATGTACAGGAAACGCTGAAGCTCACCCGCACGGAGATCCGCGCCATCACCCGCTTCGAGCGCGGCGAGGCGCTCATCAGCTCCAACAACAACAAAATGCCTGTGGTGGTGAAGGCATCCAAGCTGGAAAAGGAAATGATCACCACGGATCGCGCCGAGCTGGAGGCAATCCTCAAAGAACGTCAGAGGGAGAAAACGCATTAAGCGTAGAATACGCATTTCGCAAAGAATACGCACACACAGAAGGAGGTGAACAACATGCTGCTTGATGATGAGCGCCATGTGATCAAATGGCTGTCGCAGTACGGCGCACTGACCAAAACACAGGTGATCCGACTGCTGCGGGACAAAACCCCGGAGACGGCGGAGAAGATTCTTCGCAATCTGAAAAGGGAGCATCAAATCTCGGATGTGGCCGGTGGCTACTATCTGGCTTTGGATGGACTATGCAAGCCGGATCAGCGGACGATCCTTGCCGTATGGGTGCTGCTGCGGTTTATCGACTATGTGGATCCCATGGCGCATTATCCTGCGGTCTACCCGTCCCAAATCTTTTTTCTGAAGGAAAACACCGGCTATGAGATCGTCGTGCTGTATGACGGCGAGCAGCACCTTAGCAAGCTGCTGCAGCCGCAGGATGACGAGATGAAATATAAGGAAGTCATTTTCGAGGCAGAGCATATTGATTTTGTAGCTTGTGATGGTTATGATGCGATGAAATACTTACTCTTTTGCCCGTCATATCCATGGCATATTAGCTGTCCTTGCCCAGCATCACAAGCTCGCAGATTACACCTACCAGCAGAAAATAAGGAAGCAGGAATACATAGCCGCCCAATGCACTGATGATGCCAAACACGGCACTCCATACCATCAAAATCCCGTGTTTGTTCAGCCGATTGGCAACAACGAGGTAAAATGTCGCGCAGAAAAATTCCTGAATGCCGGCAGCGCAGTAAAGGTACAGGAATGGAAACGGAAGTGTCAGAGCACCAACCGCTCCATATACTGCAAATGTCAGGACCATCATGGCTGCAATTACCATCACGTCCCGCGTGGTAAATCTTTTCTTTTCAGTCGTAGTATTCATAAAAAAACTCCTTTCAAAAAATAGGTCTGTAGGATTCACAAGAATGAGTTAGAGTAGGCTAACCAACGGGCAAAAAAACACCTCCTTACGCAAAATACAATTTCCATGCACTACCGAAAAAATCTGCAATGAGATGTATTCTGTCAAGTGCTTCGTCCTTTTCCAGCTTATGACGCACAATCTCGAAGAACGCATAATACTGTGCAGAAAATAGAATATGTATTTCGTCCAGCGTCAAGGGACGGCACGAATAGCCCTGGCGAATCATCTTCTGCTGAAAGGCATAAGTCTGTTTTTCTTCTTCCTCAATAAGCTGATCCACAAAGCTTTCGTAGGCACTTCCGGCAGACTGGCTGATAAGCAGGTAGAAAGCATCCTTGTTTGCGAAAATGTACTCCACCAGTACGGAAATAACCTCATCAGAAATATTCCACATATTTTCCGGATGGCCATTTGTCAGAGAATCGAAGCCCCGTTCTCCGCCTTTGCGATACAAATCCAACATATGATCCGCAACTGGGGACACAAGTGCGGCAAACAGGCTTTCTTTATCTGCAAAATACCGAAAAATTGCGCCAGTGGTCAGCCCAGCTTGTTTTGCAATACTGCGAACGGAAGCATCGTTATATCCCTTTTCCATGAACTCTTTTTTGGCTGTGTCTAAAATCAGTTGTTTTGTATCTTCACTCTTACTCATTACAAGCACCTCTCTAAAAAATAGCACCGCTATTTACATTATACACAGGTTGCGCCTAATGTCAAGATAGCAGTGCTATTTTAAGCCCAAATTTACAAACGCAGCAAACGTAGATCGGCAAGCGGGGCAAAGAGGTCCCTCTTTTGCATTTTCGGGGAATTTTCGCCGCCGCGAAAACTCCCCTCTGCTTGTCAGGGGCAACGCCCCCTTTGAACGCGCAATATGCGCGGCTGCGCGTTTCTGCGAAACGCTTAGGAGTATGACCGTTATTGCCGGTCATGCTCCTTTTTCTTCTCCTCCTCGCGCTCGTTTTTGCCCAGCATACGATCCACGTTCTGCTTGTGGAGCAGCAGCTCGCGCATCTCATCGCGCGAACGCAGGTATTCGGCATACGCCGCCTTTTTCTCCGATAGCAGCTTGGCGTATTCCTCCTGCAAGCTCTTGACGGTGGGGAGCTTTTTTCACGCCCAGATCGTCAAAGGCTTTCTTCGCCGCCTTGTGGCGCCCTCATGCTCAGCAAGGTATCCATGGATTTGCTGTCCATCGATATGTATGAGTCGGAAGTCCATTACTATCTCATAAAAGCAATGCTTATGTCCGGCAGCAAGACCCTGTCACAGATTTATTTCAGGCAGGCAGAGCCGTATCTCACAGATGAGCATATGCAGGAAGTGAAGACGCTTTTTACATCATGCAGAAAATGAACTGCGGCTTTTATCCGTTTTTGTGACCGTAGTTGAGATTATTTTGAGACTTTTCTGCCTGTAAACAAGCAGGTCCTTTCACCGCAGAAATATGACTTCAGAGGTGGAGCTGTTGAGCCCCGCCAAGCACCCATCCGTTTTGTACAGTTTATAAAAACTGTCAACGGGTGGGTGTTTTTATGGGCAGACAACCCTCGCTTATACAGGGAGGAGGTGGTTTTGATGCGTTGATGCGCTGCGATTCCGCTCAAATTCCTGATTTAACCCCATATCTTACAGATCATAGCATGCCATCGTGGCGTGTTTTGATCTCTTTTGCCGGGGTGGCGTGCGCCAAAGGAGGCGTAAAAAATGTCACCCACGGACGGAAGGGATGAACTGCGTGGTCGATTCACAAGATGGATCGTCATAACTGCAGAAAATGCACAGAAGAACTATCTGCGTGCTGAAAAAAAGCAATTGCAAACCGTACCCCTTGAAGAAGCTGACGTTGCAATCGTGGATACGGCGCTATTATCTGCTGGTGTTACGCCGGATAGCTTTGATTTTGAGGAACAGCGTTTGGCTGAGGCATTCCGGGAACTTCCACTGATGCGCAGACGTATACTGGAAATGCTTTTTGTCGAAGAGCTTGCACCATCTGAAATTGCAGCAAAACTCCACTGCTCTGTACAGCATGTATACAACCAGCGCTCCCTTGCAATAAAGCGATTAAGAGAGCGCCTTATAAAGGAGCGAAAAAATGACCGACAATGAATTTAGACTGCTTCTGGAAGCTGCTGTATGCGAAGATCGGGAAGCGTTGGATTCCCTGCTTGCTCTATATATGCCTCTGATTAACCGGCTGAGCAGTTATGCCGGTAATCTCGACGAGGATTGTAGGCAATACATTATGCTGCATATTGTTCTGCATATTTCGGAGTTCAGAATTTAGACAAAGGCTCCGGTTCTTTGCCGGAGCCTTAATTATTTCTCAGAGCATTAGATTTTGCGTTTTTCGAGTGTTCTTACTTCATGAAGGCAACCCCATTTTCAATGAACCTTGAAAATCGTATAGCGGCGCCCTCTCGTTCCTCTGGCGGCAAGCGGCTATCCATTTGGTTTGGCAGGCCAAAGCCAAGAGCACATAAATACGGACGGCAACCGTATGCGCGATGATCCGCCAGGGGCAATAATGATACTTCCGTAATTCGCGGCCCGGCCATAATGAAGGCGGGGGGATGAGATTTCCATGGACCCGTTCGCCACGGGCGGAGGGTGACTGCATCGTTTGAAGGAATAAAACCTATTCAATTGGTCAAAAATGGAGTTAGAGTTTAGGAAAGGAGTTCCTGTTGTGGATAGTTTAAGGATAAACGAAAGGTTGGAACAGCTTCGAGCCGTGGATGTCCGTTCCATAGATAAAAACGACTTGATCGACCTGAATCAGGTTACGATTGATGAAACAAAACCTGTTCCGGAGCGAGTAGCTGAATTCATGCGCCAAATACAGAATCCCTACTGTTTTCGGATAGGGGATGTTGTGATAAAGGTTGTGTACAAGGAAAACGGACCATCGTTTCAGCAGAATATGATCGATATGCTGCAAACAGTATGAGGTCTGGAAAGTTATGGTTTTCGGCAAAACCGGTAGACTTATCAGCTGCGACATGTTAAAATAAACAAGGATTCAGTCTGATACTCATCCGGAGATAATTGTCGGTGAACCTGACAAGTATATCAAAGGAGTGAGATTATGTCAGAGCTTACGAACTATAACGCCGCTATATATGTACGCCTCTCCAAAGAAGACGAAGATGCTTCTGACGGAAGAAAAAACGAAAGCAACAGCATTACCAATCAGAAACAGCTCATTCTCGATTATTTACAGGATAAACCCGAAATAAATATTGTATCCGTTCGTATAGACGATGGATATACTGGGACTAACTATGACCGACCTGCGTTCCAGCTTATGATGAATGACATCAAGGCTGGGACGGTCAATTGCGTCGTTGTGAAGGATTTGTCCCGCTTCGGCCGAGAGTACATCAATGCCGGAAAGTATATCGACCGTCTTTTTCCTTTTTACGGCGTACGCTTGATAGCGATCAACGACAACATTGACACGGTGACGCGCGATTACGCAGATGATTTCAGCATCACGCTAAAAAACCTGATGAACGACAACTATTGCCGCGATATTTCCATGAAAATTCGGAGTCAATTTCAGGTTCGGCGTAAAAACGGAGAATATCTCGGCGCCTTTGCCCCCTATGGTTATATGAAATCCGAAGATGACCATACCAAATTGGAGATCGACCCCTATGCTGCAGGCGTCATTCAGGATATTTTTCGCTGGAAAATTGAAGGAATGAGCCAAGCGGCAATCGCTAAACGCCTGACAGAGCAAAGAGTTCTGGCGCCACTAGAATATAAGAGAAGCATGGGAAGCAGGCTCAAGTGCAGCTTTCAGAAGCATGCAAAAGTCGAATGGACCGCTGTCGGCGTAGGACGTATATTGTCAAACCGTGTGTATACAGGGACGATGATACAGGGCGTTCGCACAAGGCCAAATTACAAAATCAAAACAGTGGTTGTAAACCCGCCGGAGAAATGGGTCGTGGTTGAGCAAGCGTTTGAGGCAATTGTCAGCGAGAAAACGTTTGACCTTGTTCAACGCTTGCTGAAGATGGACACGCGTGTCTCTCCCGGGAAAAACGTTGTGTTTCCCCTTGCAGGGATGCTTTTCTGCGCAGATTGCGGAAGCCCCATGGTTCGCCGGACGATTACCGCTTCCGCAGCGAATAAGCAAATATGCTATGCTTGCAGCACTTATAAAAACAGTGGAGCTTGCACAAGTCATGCGATTCCGGAACAGCAGCTTCTGGATGCGGTGCTTGCGTTGCTGCAGAAGCATATCTCCATGGTTGTTCAGATGGATGAGTGCTTAAAGGCGATCCAGGACGCGCCGCTTCAGCATATCCGCGCACGCAAGGCTCAGGAGCGAATGGAAAAAGCTGAGATGGAAGAAATAAAGTACAGGAAGCTGAAAGCTTCTTTATATGAAGACTTCAAGGAGGATATTATCCCGAAAGAGGATTTTCTTGAAATACGGGCACAGTACGATTCTAAAATCACGGATGCGCTGATCGCGAAAGAACAAGTTCAGCGTGAACTCAATTTGGAACTTGACAAATCGGGCCGACGGAGCCAATGGGTCCAAGACCTGATTGCCCATCAAAATATTCCATCGCTTACAAGAGCTGTTGCTGTTGAATGTATGGAACAGATCCGCGTGTATGAAGACAAGACCTTGGAGATTGAGTTTGCGCATGCGCAGGACTATGCCGAGATGTTGGCACAGGTTCAGGAAAGCTACAGCAATGTTGCGGATAGCGATAAGGCGGTGGTTTGAAATGGCAAGAACGAGCAGAAAAAACATAGTGGCTCCGGTGAAATCACCCCCTACACCAAAGTCGGAATATTCTGCGGCTTTGTATGCCCGTATCTCGGTTGAAGATGAACGAAAAAGAGAAGCTGACACCATTGGCAACCAAATTCAGCTTCTTCGGGATTTTGCAGGCGAGGATCCGGATATCAGCGTATTTGATGTGTATTGCGATGACGATGTATCCGGGACGGATTTTCAACGCCCGGAGTTTTCCCGCATGATGAACGATATCCGGGACGGGAAAGTAAATTGCGTCATTGTAAAAGACCTGTCGCGCCTTGGCCGAAATCATCTTGAGTCCGGCGAGTTTATTGAGATGGTATTCCCGTATCTGAATGTGCGCTTCATTTCTATTACGGATAGATTCGATTCGCTATATAAGCAGGCAGATATTTCTGTGCAGATAAAGAACCTTCTAAATGAACGTTACGCAAAAGATGTGTCAAAGAAGATATGCTCCGTGATGGAATCCATGCAGAAGCAGGGGAAATACGTGGGCAGCAAGGCGCCGTATGGGTATTTAAGGGATCCGATGGATAAACATCATCTTGTCATAGACCCTGAAGCAGCGCCCATCGTAAGGGAGCTGTTTGAGATGGTTGCCGAGGGCTGCCCTCTGCATTATGCAGCCGTCACAATGAATGATAGAGGAATTCCTTCCCCCGGTCGTCATAATTTCAACCTCGGCCTGGTAAAGAGTGATAAATTCAAGAATTCTCTCTGGTATCAACAGACCGTGAGAAAAATCCTGATTGACAGGACATATCTCGGATGGACAATCGGCGGGAAATACCGCTCA
>ERZ506964.1184-NODE-1184-length-10122-cov-4.144532_pt1 | contig 10122 bp, 10 predicted proteins | sample MGYA00512893_ERZ506964 | MGnify/ENA metagenome assembly ERZ506964 | reverse complement strand
TTTGATTCAATATGGAACATTCTATCGTCTTGCGAGTCCGTTTGCAGGAAATACAATGGCATGGATGGTTGTTTCTAGTGATCAGAAACATGCAATTGTTGGATATTATAAGATTCTGCAAAGTGTTATGGCACCATTCCAGCGTCTTTATCTACAGGGATTAGATCCAGACAAGAAGTATCGAATCAATACCTCTAAAGAAGGAGTGTATGGGGATGAGTTGATGTGTTGTGGAATGGTTGTAAGTGATGCATCATGCGGTGAGAATGAAGAAGTGTATAATGGTAGAAATGGTGATTTTCAATCCCGTTTGTATGTATTAGAAAGTGAAGATGAAAGTGATGAAAAGATTTAAAGAAAATGATATTCATGCGATGGTGGAAATATTAGAGAAGGATGGTACATTGTCTGTACCTACAGATACAGTATATGGTGTGTGCTGCAGATATGATCATGAAGCAGCACAAGAGAAGCTGAGAGATGTAAAGAAGCGTCCGGCAACAAAAGCTTTTCCAATCATGTGTGCTGATGAAGAACAAATCAAAACTATTTGTGATGTGGATGAAAGAAGTGAAAAACTGATTCGTGCATTTATGCCTGGCCCAGTAACTTTGATTCTGCCAAAAAAGAATAGTGTTCCTTTTTATGTGAATGGTGGTATGCCTACACTTGCTATACGCATGGCAACAAGTGAACCACTGAAAGAATTGATTCAAATATTAGGCAGTCCTGTCTTTATGACAAGTGCAAACCAGTCTGGAGAAGAAGTCTGTACAAATCTGGATGAAATTGAAAAGCATTGTCCACTATTGGATGGGATGATGGAAGGCAACGTATCCTTTGGAGAAGCAAGTACAATTATTGACTGTACAAAAGAGGAGATACAGATTTTAAGACAAGGTCCTGTTACGATGGAACAGATCCAGGAAGTTCTATAAAATGAAAATTTTTCAAATAGATGCAAAAATCAAATAAATTCTTTCATTTTTGGCTTTTGTATTCTTTTATAGATTTTGTCAACGTTGTAAAATATTTTCGTTGAAAAATCAAAGAGGTACTTTGATAGAAGGAGAATGAATTCATGAGTACATATGTAGATCGCGTAATCGAAGAAACAAGAAAAAAGAATCCAGATCAGCCTGAATTCTTACAGACAGTAACAGAAGTGTTAACTTCTGTTGCACCTGTTGTGGATGCACATCCAGAATATGAGAAAGCTGCATTACTTGAAAGACTCGTAGAACCAGAAAGACAAGTTATGTTCCGTGTAGCCTGGGTTGATGATGAAGGAAAACCACATGTTAATCGTGGATACCGTATTCAGTTTAATGGAGCACTTGGTCCATATAAGGGTGGTTTGAGATTCCATCCAACTGTAAATCTTTCTATTTTGAAATTCTTAGGATTTGAACAGGTATTCAAAAACTCATTAACAACATTGCCAATTGGTGGTGGTAAAGGTGGAAGTGACTTTGATCCACATGGTAAGAGTGATGCTGAAATTATGAGATTCTGCCAGGCATTTATGACAGAACTTCAAAGACATATTGGTCCTAATACTGACGTACCTGCTGGTGATATTGGTGTTGGTGGAAGAGAAATTGGATATCTTTTTGGTCAATATAGAAGAGTAAGAGACTCATGGGACAATGGCGTATTGACAGGAAAGCCATTGACATATGGCGGATCATTAATTAGACCAGAAGCTACTGGTTATGGTGTTCTATATTATGCGAAAAATGTATTTGCTCATGAAAATGATACACTTGAAGGAAAAACTGTTGTATTGAGTGGATATGGTAACGTTGCCTGGGGTGCTGCGAAGAAGATTGCTGAAATGGGTGGCAAGGCAGTTACAATTTCTGGTCACAATGGTTATGTTTATGATCCAGATGGAATCATAACAGAAGAAAAGATTAACTATTTGCTTGAAATGCGTGCAAGCAAGAATGCAAATGTTAAGATGTATGCTGATAAGTTTGGATGTCAGTTCTTTGAAGGCAAGAAGCCATATGAAGTAAAGGCTGATGTTTATATTCCATGTGCTACACAGAATGAAGTAGGTATGGATGAAGCAAAGCTTATTGTTGATGCTGGTGCGAAGTATTATTTTGAAGGTGCAAATATGCCAGCTACAAATGAAGCTCTTGCATACTTACAGGAACATGGTGTAATCGTTGGACCTGCTAAGGCAGCAAATGCTGGTGGCGTTGCGGTATCTGCTCTTGAAATGTCCCAGAACTCTGAAAGATTGTCTTGGACAAGTGAAGAAGTTGATGCTAAGTTGAATACAATCATGACATCTATTCATGATGAATCTGCAAAGGCAGCTGAAAAGTATGGATTTGGCTATGATTTGATTAAGGGTGCAAACATTGCTGGATTCGTTAAAGTAGCGGATGCAATGATGTCCCAGGGTTTATTCTAAGATAAAAAAAAGACATGGAACTTTGAGTAGCTCCATGTTTTTCTTTTACTTTAGCTGATATAACGAATAAATTCCTGCTTCATCTACAAGCGAGTAGTTTTGCTTGAGAATATCAGCAATACCATCTGTATGTGTATCTGTTAAGATCCATTTTGCTTTGCACGTTTTAAAAGTAGAATAGATCTTTTCTTTTAGCACGATATCATTTGTGGATAATTCATCCTGCAGATAGAAGTATTTGTAACAAGGCATTGCATTTGTTGAAAGATATGTATCTTCCATATTCTTTCCACCATAGAAGATGAGTTTATCATAGTCTTCTGATGGAATCAGCTTCATTAATCCTTCATATCCTTGGTCGATATATATAGAATAGTTTGATGCAGTATAAATAGCATTTGGGTAATCTCTTAAATAGAGATAGTACATGCTTGTAAACGATACACATCCACATAGAATCATCGTGATTTTAGGATGTGATTGAAAAGGAAGCAGTGAATAGATACTATTACAAAGGAATACAAGATTCACGATACAGAACATTGAGATGTATGTTGTGAAATTCATTTGTGCAAAATAGTACGTTTCAATACATCCACAAATTCCCCAGGAAATAGCTTTGAAAAATTCTTTTTTACATAGAAATAAAATTGCAGAAAAGATGAGTGCAATCGCAGTGAAGCGTAAGAAGAATACAAGGCGATAGTAATACGATGTTTTTGTGGCTGAGAAAGTGAGATCTGTATGATATTTATATGCATCATAAATCATTTCACTTAGGCAGTTTTGATATTTGAAATAGAGAACAAAAGGCAGCGTAATACATACAAAACCAATGAGGATGCATGAGATAGATAGAAAGAAATCTTTCCACTGCTTTTTTATCAACATATATGCAAATAGACACATGAGGGGAACATATGCAAGTAAACCAGTGGGTTCACAAAGTACAGTAACACCAATAGAAATGCCATAGAATACACTATAGAATGAAGGAAATACTTTCTTTTTATGGCTGTATAAAATGAGATAATATGTCCATCCAATCCAGGGAAGCAGGAATTCTTCTGCATGCATTCCATCTGGATAATTTGTTTTCAGCATACATATTGTTAGAAATAAAGTCATACATGTATATGCTTTATTTCTTGTGGCAAGTCGAGAAATGTAATAGACAGATAATAAGAAAAAGAATAGATTGATTATCTGTGGAATAATCATTCCGCCTTTATTGCCATATACAAAGCCAGCACCCAAGCTTCCAAGCCAATACATCCATGGCCCATTTTCCGCAAATAGATCTTTGTATGGAATGATATCAAAGTACCATCCTCTAGCAATCGTTACGTTAATACACGAATCTGTACCATTGTAATACCAGCTGAGTGGACTGGTAGAGTGTGAAAATAACAAAATAAATGCGATGGATAATCCAAATGCTAATGTGACTGGCAGCCAGTGTTCTTTCAATGTTCGATATGTTTGTTCTTTCATGATGAAAATTATACTCCAATTAGAAAATAGTGATCATGAACATAAAAAAAGACAGCTTGTTTTTCGAGCTGTCAAATGAAAGTGTTGAAAAGAATATACAGAATGATAAAGATAAAGAGTATTTTCTTTGCTGTTTCAAATATTGGAGAAGGAATTTCAACTTCTCTTTTGTAAACAGGTACATAGTTTTCTAAGTTTCTTCTTTTATTTCTAATTTCAATGAAATCAAGAAATGCATAAACAGGTACAAATAAAATGAATACCATTCCAGTCATACGAATGATAAAAGATGATGCCTGACGATACCATAAAGGAATCATGCGTGCTGTAACGAAAATATTGATGAGCAGCAGTAGCAATTGTGTTCGGTATGCATTGATTAATGCGGATTCATGTTTTTCTTTTGTATCAAAGTATTCAATGAGTTTTAAACTTTCACATCCAAAATACAGATAGGAACCACACTTTCCACAGTATATAAAACCTCTTTCTTTCATCTTTGCGATGATTTCTTCTTTTGTACATGCACCATTTTGTGCGAATTCATATTGATCTGTAACGGAATTGACTTGTGTATAGTAATACTGTTTCTCTTCATGTTTGAATTTCGCAAAGAGTGGATTGATGGAAGATAATTGGTTTCCTTTTTTGCTTTCACGATTCAGCCATGCGACGATCATTTCACTGTCAGCGTAATCATATGGTAATAATTTGATTGACATAACGAGAAGTCCTTTCATTTTAATATAGTATAATATTACCACGGAAAGTGAGATGTTTTATGAATCAGATCAAATGCCCGCATTGTGGAACTGTATTTACAATTAATGAAGCAGACTATAGCTCCATCGTATCTCAAATTAAAGATCATGTATTTGAAGAAGAATTACAAAGAAGAGAAAAAGAAATTCAAGATAAGTTGAAAATCCAGAATGATCTGGATGCATCTAAGCTTCAACAACAATTTCAAACGGAAATGGATCAGAAGCAAAAAGAAATTGATGCATTGAATCATTCTTTAAAATTGCAGGAAACGGAATATGAAGCAAAGATACAGGCAAGCAGGGAAGAAAAGAAAACTGCTGTACAGTCTGCATCGATTGATTTAGAAAAGCAGCTTCAGGAAAAAGAAAATGAATTAGTTGCTTTAAAGGGACAGATTGAAAAGAATGACTCAGAAAAACAACTTGCAGTACAACAGGCTATTGCAGAAGTAAATGAAAAAAAGAATTCTGAAATTCGTGATATACAGAAAGAATTAGATACCGTTAAGAATGAATCTATTGTGAAGAGTGAAACAATGCGCACACAATATGATGCAATGGTAAAAAGCAAAGATCGAGAGATTGCGGATCAGAAAGCTCTTGTTGAACAATACAAAGATTTCAAAGTGCGTTTATCTACAAAAATGATTGGTGAAACTTTGGAACAACATTGTTCCTATGAATTTAATAAGAATCGTATGGGAATGTTTCCACATGCGTATTTTGAAAAGGATAATGATGCAAGAACTGGGTCAAAAGGTGATTTTATTTTTCGTGATTTTGATGATGAAGGAGCGGAAATCATTTCTATTATGTTTGAAATGAAAAATGAAAATGAAACGACTTCTACAAAACATAAGAACGAAGATTTCCTGAAAGAACTGGATAAAGATCGTAGAGAAAAGAAGTGTGAATATGCGGTTCTTTGTACGATGCTGGAAGCAGACAATGATTTATACAATGAAGGTATTGTGGATGTATCATATCGTTACCCAAAGATGTATGTCATTCGTCCACAGTTCTTTATTCCAATCATAACGTTATTAAGAAATGCGGCAATGAATGCATTGGATTACAAGAAACAATTGCTTGTGGAAAAGAATAACAATCTGGATTTATCCAATTTTGAAGATAACATGAATAAGTTTAAGGATGCATTTGGAAAGAATTATGCATCTGCTTCTAAAAAGTTTAATGAAGCAATTGAAGAAATTGATAAATCAATTGCGCATCTGCAAAAGATTAAAGATGCTTTAACATCCAGTGATCGTCAATTACGATTGGCAAATGATAAAGCACAGGATCTAACGATTCGTAAATTAACAAAGAATGCACCAAGTGTAAAACAGAAGCTGGATGAGGTGAGAAAACAGAATGCAGAATAAGTGGGTCAAAATGATTCTGGATGCATTTTTATCTTTATTGCCTTTATTGTTTCTATATGGTGTTGTTGTGAATGTAGCGACGTTTTATCAAGGAATAACATCCAGCTGGATAACGTTATTCACAATGATGACTTGCAGCGGTGCTTTGCTTTTACGTGTTCTTTTACAATATTTGTTCTGTGAACAAGGATTGGATTACGGAAAAAAGATAATTGCGACAATAATCCTTGGAATCTTTGGATTGGTTCTGGATATTCGTGTTGGGCTGTTTCTTTTGGTATGTAATGGATTGGATTGCTTTCTGTATCAGAAAAAGAAACAAGATCTATGTACGATGATATTTGCGTGTGTAACGGTTGCTTTCTGTAATTATGCATTTACAAAAGGATGGATCAATATTACTCAGTATATGTTTTATCTGTTTACAGAAATAGAATATGTATGCATGTATAAAGTTCATGAAATTGATATTTCAAATAAAGAAATACAACATTCTTGTAAAAAACTAGTCTTATCTACGTGTTTGAATATGATGAGAAATATATGTATGTTTTCTACGTTTGCGATTGCATGCAGATCTATGATTCATATCTTCCATGAAGATGCATTGTTTCCACAAAATAGAATGTACGTGTATCTTTTAATCATTAGTATTGTCTGGCTCATTACATCATACTTTCAAGAAAAAATGAAACTTAGAAATACACTTTCACAAAGAATCAGTATTCTAATCAGTATCTGTATTTTTGGATGTATGATGTTGCAATCTTCTTTGATTGTATGCAGCTTATTTCTGATGGGTGGATTTGCGGTTGCTGCAGTAGAAATATTACTTGGTATGTATGGAAAACAGATGGACCATTATAGTATTGCACATGTGTTTGTGCTTGTGATTTTGCTTGGAAGCAGGGCTGTCTATGATGGTATCTATGTGAATTATAGTGTAATATTGATAAGCATATATATGATAGAAGCATATGCTTGTATGTATATTACAATGACATATGAAAAGGATGTAGAGGAAAAGGAAAATGGCAATTAAGGCAATATTATTAGACATTGATGGAACGCTGACAAATCACAAAAAAGAAATTACTCCAGAAACAAAAAAAGCTTTGATGAATGCACAGGAATATGGTATTCGCTTAGTTATTGCAAGTGGCAGACCCGCAAAAGGAATCTTCCAGTATGGTGATCAACTGGATATGAAATATCATAATGGATTATTTGTTTGTTACAACGGTGCTAGAGTTGTGGATTGTCAGACAGGTGAAGTGTATGTCAATGTCACAATTGATAAAGACACAACAAAACAAGTATTAAATCATATGAAGGAATTTGATGTTCGTCCAATTATTACACATGGATCTCATATGGTTGTTGAAGATGTGTATAACGGTATGGTAAAAGATGGTGAGCGTGAATTCAATGTTATTGAATATGAATCACGTATGAATGGCTATAAGTTAATGGAAGTTGAAGATCTGGAATCTTTTGTGGATGGACCAGTCAATAAAATCTTAACGGCAGGTGATTCTGATTATCTGCAGGCGCACTATAAAGAAATGGCTGCACCATTTGCAGGTAAGCTGTCTATGATGTTCACTGCGAATTTCTACTATGAATTTACAGCACTTGGTGTAGACAAAGGAAAAGCATTGACAATGGCGATGGAAAAATTAGGAATCAAACCTGAAGAATGTATTGCATTTGGGGATGCAGAAAATGATATTTCTATGCTGAAGTTTGCAGGTATTGGTGTAGCAATGGGAAATGCACAACAACCTGTGAAAGATATTGCTGATGAAATCACAGATGATAATGAACATGATGGAATTGCAAAGTCTTTATACAAGCATATTCCACAATTACATACATTTGACTAAGAGACAGATTTATTCTGTTTCTTTTTTTGCGATTGTATATTTAGAGCCATAGCCATCATATTTACATGCATGTGCTGTGTCAGATATAAACTGATATGTTGTATCACCTGATTGAACAATATGACCTGTATAGGAAATATCAAATGCATAGTATTGTGGAAATGCATCTGTGTATGTATTTTGAATTACATACGTGACTTCAATACTGCCATCTTGTTGAATTGCATAGTTTTTGAGTGTTGGGTGATACGCGTTGATTTCTTCTTTTCCAAAAGTATAGGATGGACAGGAAGCAAGTTCTTTTTCTACAGAAGGAATGAATGTGTTGAGAATTTCCTTATATGGCACATTGGTATTCATGACATTCATTGTAGAAGAATGTTGATAAGATATTTCTTTTGAAGTTTGATTGTTTAAAATACGATAGCCTTGTTTTATTAATTTCTGCAAATCGTAAGATATAGATACAGTGATTAAGGATGATGAATCAACAGTATAAGAATACTGGATACCTAGGTCGGTAAATGTTTTTTCTGGATGCAATGTAATGTGTTCTACACCATCTGTATTACTAGTTTCAATCTGGAGCTGTTCAAAAGGATCGATGGTTGTGATATTTGATAAACCAGTAACTGTATAAGATCTAGAAGTATCTTTAAGATTATATTTTGCTTCTTTTGCGGCTTGCGCGTCGAATTTACATGCGTATTGAATCACTGTTCCATTTGATAAATGATCTTTTATAGAAGATGAGCAGTCAATGGATTGAATGAGAGTTCTTAAAGCTTTTGTATCTTTACGATGTCTTTCCTGGTTTCGTAGTTCTTTTTTTAAGGAAGAGAGTGCTTGTTTTTCAGGATGGAAAGAAGAAGGGATTTCTCCTTCTCCATTGATTCCTGTTAAAATCAATGTCTGATTTTGTAGAAGAGATAAATTGATGCCATAATGAGAAATATAGAAAGCGCGGAAAGCAAGAGTGAGTGAAATCAATAATGCTAGAAAGATACCAATCTTTGAGACAAGCGGAAAAACGATCCGCATTGGATCTTTTACTTTCTGATTGTAATCTTGATCATCTATGACAGGAAGTTCTACTGTATCGTCAAGGTCAATGTTCCTTCTAGTCTTGTTTTTCATTCATCCTTCATTGTATTGAGTAGTTCTACGAGTTGTTTCTTTGTTAATGATTTTTCTTGTGTACTTTGTGTTCCTATTTCGAATGGAATCTTTTTTTCGCGTACAACTGCACGTGCAAAGATATTAAAAGCAGTGGTAGCATTCATTCCCATATCTTCCACTAAAGCATCGAATTCTTTTTTCAACTGTGCATCCATACGAATTGAAAATGTCTGTTGTGCCATAAAGAAACTCCTTTCATGTTCTATTTTATATAAAAATGAACACAAATGAAATAATAAAGAACATTAATGACTGTAGTTTTATTAAAAGATGAAAATCTTAAGAAAAACAGATAAACTAATACTAGATATGAAAACAAATGATTCTTTAAGAAAGACGATATTAAAAAATGCAAAAGACAACCGTATCTTTATGAGCTGGTTGATCTTTGAAGCATCTACATGGACAAATTATGGATTTGTCTTGTTGTATCTGGAAGAAGCAATCCGTTTGCGTTCAATGTGGATGATGATTGTATTTATGTACTATGGAAGTATTGCATTGTTAAGAACACATTGGTCACACTTTACAAAAATGATCAATACACTTACCAACGAAGTAGAAAAAAAGCAGCTTCGTATCAATGGTGTGCGTTCTGTTGGACTGATGCTTGTTGGTTTGAATTTGATCTTTGGTATCTTTGTTTCTTTAGTGACACATGGAGAAGGATCTTTTCGGTATAGTCAAGGTGTTTTTTATTTGATGATTCTATATGTAGGATTTGGGTTCTGGGCTTCCTTAACAAATGCAATTCGAGATCGTGGAATTGGAATGATGTGGAACAGTTTGAGAATGATCAATCTTTCTGCCGCAATCACAGGTGTATTTATTTTGATTGCAGGATTTTATGATAATTATATTCTTGAAATGTCGACAAGAAATCTAGTATTAAGTATTACAGGAACATTTTCCTTTATGATTTTACTGTTATTGACAGTGCATACGTTATTGTTGTCAGATGGAGAAGAGAAATGATTTATTTTGGC
>ERZ506964.1116-NODE-1116-length-10655-cov-9.785094_pt1 | contig 10655 bp, 10 predicted proteins | sample MGYA00512893_ERZ506964 | MGnify/ENA metagenome assembly ERZ506964 | reverse complement strand
AAGCTAAGTAATGTATTATCAATATCAATCAAAACTGTCTGAATCATTTCATTCTGCCACTCAAAATGTGTTGAAATATACTCAAACACATCGAGAAATTGAAGCCCTTGCGGATACTTCTTACTGCTTCGATGTGTATGCTTTGGCGATTGTAAACAATACGCTACTCACAAGTTCGTGTACACTCCACAGTCGTAAATTCCTGCGATAGCCCGCAGTACATACTTACGTTTGCGTTTATTATGCAACTTCGTAAGTTAAAGCATCTCTTAGATTAAGAGCAGCATTGAAATCCCTATCCTCGACATAGCCACAATTACAACGGTATATTCTATCTGAAAGCTTCAAATCTTTCTTGATAGCACCACAGCAATGACATATTTTGGATGATGGATACCATCTGTCTACGACTCTTAATTCAATACCGTTTTCATCACATTTTGCTTTAAGCTTGGTTCTAAATTCATAAAACTTCTGTGACGCAACAGCTTTTGAAAGATGTCTGTTCTTCATCATTCCTGATACATTCAAATTTTCAATAGTTATATAAGATGGTTTGGTTTTCACTATCTCGGCTATTGATTTATTGATATAATCAGTACGAATATTATCTATTTTATGATGAAGTCTTTGTACTTTGAGCTTTTGCTTTTGTATATTCTTTTGAGTGGACTCTCCTTTCTTTAAGTTCTCATATTTTCGTGAGAGACATCTTTGTTCTCTACGCAGTTTCTTTTCCAATTTTTTAATTCTTGCTGACTTATTGATATTTTTATAAGTTTTACCATTGGAAACAATCGCCAAGTCTTTTAAGCCCAAGTCAATTCCTATACCACCATTGCTATTATTGGCAATCTTAGCGTCGGAAATTTCTACAAGAACTGACACATAGTATCTGCCTGCTTTGATGGATACTGTACCGCTTTTGATTTTCCATCCGTCTTTAGTTGTTGGTATATAACCTTTTTCTTTAATGCGTACCCAACCTAAAGTGGGTATGTTCAACCTATGTCTCTCACATCTACAGTCTTTAGTATTGTTCTTTACGAAATACATTTTTACATCAGATTTACCTTTCTTTTTGAAATTAGGAAAAGCACTTTGATGTTTAAAAAATCTTGTAAATGCAGTACATCCATCTTCAATAGACTTTTTTACAGCTTTTGAATATGCTTCTTTAATCCATATTTTATCAGGATTATTAGGAATATACTCATTATTAAGCCATACGCTGAAACTCTTGCCAGTCATAAACTTTTCACCGTTATCGTGTAAAGTTTTGTTGTGATCGAGATAGAAGTTGTAGACATACCTACAAGTGCCAATAGTCTTGTTAATCTTGATTTTTTGCTCGACCGTCGGATTTATTTCCGTCTTGAAGCTCTTTAGCAATTTCCTCATCCCTTTCTATTTGTTTTTTATACTTACGAAGTCCATACAACCTGCAAGAGAACACATGAAGTATTGAAACAATATCCTGTACGAGTTCTTCCTGTGGTGATAGTTCTTCATTATTCACTACCACTATGTTTGTATTAAACTTCATACAGAATTTTTCAAACCAATCGTAACCAAATCTGATAAATCTGTCTTTATGAGTTACTATTATGGTTTTTATTTTCTGTTCCATTACTTCATTTAATAATTCATTCCACTTTTTACGATTGTAATTAAGACCACTTCCATAATCCTCAATACACTGATCTATAATAATACCTTTAGCATCACAAAACTGTCGCAAAAATGCAACTTGATTCTGTAAATCATCTTTTTGATTTCTTGTAGACACTCTGGCATAAATAACTACCTGACGTTTATCATTTTCAATATTTATGCCTTTGAATTGAAGGTACTGGGCATAAGTATAATAACGCCTATCAGTTGGAGTTCGATTTGCCTTTAAAGTTCCTTCTCTGTCCCAGCGTTGCAATGTCTTAACAGACACACCTAACAGTTCAGCAAAATCTTTTGGCTTATAATTTGTGATATTTGATGTATTCATAATAATTTACTCCTTTGAGTATATTTAAACACATTTAAACACATTTGACAATATATTCAATTACTTATTTTTTCCTCCTGTTATTTGTGCAAGGTAAGTGCGGATCTGTGCATAATAGAAAGATGATTTTCATACAGTCAGGGAAGAAATGTGATAAGATAAAAAGTAACTATTCAATAGATAACTGTGAGGGTACTGAACAGTTGCGATAAAAAAGAAATCAGAGAGGGATATTTTCCGGAGTTTTCCGTCTAATCTATGTAAACAAAAAAAGCCGGCCGGCAAACCAACCAGAAAAGGTGGTGCAAAAGTGACAAAAGAACAATTAGGAACTTTGATCCTGGATTCCGAGAGGCAGATGTATTCTACTGCAAAATCTATGTTATATAGCGACCAGGACTGTGCGGATGCCATACAGGAGACGATTGTAAAGGCATTTTCCGGAGTGCATACACTGCGAAATGACAAATATGCAAAAACATGGCTGATGCGGATCCTGATCAATGAGTGTTATACCATCCTGAGAAAGACAAGTAAGGTGATTTCTCTGGACGAGATGTGTGAGACGACGGAGCTTGCAGCGGATGAAAAGAGTGACTACAGCGATCTGTACAAAGCAGTAGGTTCTCTGAAAGAAGATCTGCGGATGCCGGTGATTCTGTATTATATTGAGAATTTTAACATCAGAGAGATTGCGCAGATTATGGATATCAGCGAAGGAGCCGTACAGAAGAGACTGGCCAGAGCAAGAGGAAAATTACGACAGGATCTGCAGGAAAGTGAGGCGTGGACATGAGATTAGAAGAGATGAAAAACAATATCCCGGAAACTCCCGATTTTATTCATAAGATGGTACAGGAAGAAGTCAGCAGACAGCTGCAGGACACCAAAGTGGTACCCATGAAGAAAAGAAAATGGAACAAAGTGCAGGCAGCCGCCGCTGCAGCCCTGTGTCTGCTTGCTACTTCCACAGTGGCGTATGCCGGCAACAGACTGTACCATATGTATGTGGAAAAACAGGGAAATTACCGTGTGGAGACAGGGATTCAGGCAGATGCCGGAACATCCGTGCAGCTCCCGGAACAGATTCATGATGTGGCAATCTCAACGAACTATATTCCGGATGGCATGACATGGACAGATGAAGATCATCTGCAATATACAGCACAAAACGGTGGCTTTACATTTAGCTCTGTACTGCTTGACAGTGATGATTTTGAGAAAGCAAAAGAAGATAAAAATATCGTAGAGAGTGAGGAACATACTTTTGGCAAGTACGAAGGTGTCTATCTGAGATATCATGAAGTGATACAGGACGGCTTCTTTAACCAGCGTATCTACCTGTTTTGTCCGGAAGAATACCGTGTGATCACTATCTATGTGGGCGATGATGTATCCAAAGAGGACGCCCTGAAGGTAGCAGATAATCTTCAGATCACAGAAAAAGATACCATGATAGAAACTGCCGGTATGTATACCTGGAGTGATATTGTCTCACCGGAAGAGGTACAGGGGGACGAAGCTGTAACCAGTATATCTGCTGATCGGCTTCCGGTTGCCAAAGTCGGAGAGAAAGTTGATCTGACAGCCAGCGGTGAAGATAAAGATGGAAATTACGCAGACAATATTCCGATACAGGCAACGGTAGATTCTGTTCAGATCACAGATGACCTTCAGCTTCTGAACGGCCAGATTCCGGAGGAATGGGAAGATGCTGTCGGAGAAGACGGAAAACTAAAAGAAAACACAATCTCCTACATCCGGGAAGGAGACGGAGTTAATACGTTGGATGAAGTCGTAAAAACAAAGACCGAACAGCAAAAACTGGTATATACTACCGTCACATACACCAATACATCAGACCAGGAAGCAGACCATATACTCTACCTTGGTTCTCTGATGATGTGCCACAACGATGGAAGTACATACAAAGTGTATACACCGGGCGAAGAAGCCGGAGACGACTACGATCGCTGCACCTGGGACGGAGCAGCCCGAACCGGTGAAATGAAATACTGCAGTGTAACCGAGAACTATGGTAATGGCGGAAACTATATCCCGTCCCTCAAACCGGGCGAAAGCATCCAGATATCCATGGCATGGATCGTCAACGAAAGCGACCTGAAAGAAATGTACCTGAACCTCAACGGCACAGGCGCCTCCTACCAGTTCGATGACGAAATCCTTGCAAACGGCATTATCGACATCCGTCAGAACTAGTACATCGTTTTCGAAAAATCATTTCCGCAATCTGCAAGCCTCACTTTGCGGTACATGTTACCCTCATTCGGATAAAATCCCACACAAACTGGGACTCGCAGACAAGTGTATAAGCGATACATAAAAAATCAGGAGAACAGGAGTTCATAACCCTCTGTCCTCCTGATTGTCTATGTGCCTGGTACCCCAGAAAAACACAATAATTGCCCGCAATATCCGAAACTCAACACTATCCACAATATACATACCTGCCGCTTTCCAATACCCAGAAACAATGCCCCTGCCCCGGAGCGTGAGACAGCCTTTTGCCGGCGCCTTTAGCAAATATGAGATCCAGCATTTACGCAGGCTTTCGCGAGGGTCCGCTGACCCTCGTGAACATAGCCGAAGTTAATGCTTAGCTTAGATTTGCGTTGCCGGCGGTTGTCTCACGCTCCGGGGCAGGGGCATTGTTTCGTCCGCATCGGTAGCAACTCCGGTGCGAGCCATTGTTTCATCCGCATTTGACTATGATTTCACGCCGCCAACAATATTCCACCCCCAAAATGAATAACATCCCCCACCCCCGTCAATCCTCTAAAAAAAACAAAAGGAGCCATAAAAAATGAAACACCAATCCCACGCAACCCTAACAGCCCTCCTGTTCCTCTCCTTACTTCTCGTGACAGAATCCCCCCGCTATCTCCAAGACAAGTCCACTTCCACCCTCCAGCAACAAATCGCAACACAAGTACTGCGCTTTCACATAAGAGCCAACAGCGATACCGTCGCCGACCAGCAAAAAAAACTCCGGATAAAACAATCCCTCCTGGAATGGCTGACACCCATCCTCTCCGAAAACACCAGTAAATCAGAAACCATACAGTGCATCAGGAAAAATCTCCCGGACATCCGAAAAGAAGCCACCCGTATGGCCGCCCCGGAACCCGTCACCGTAACTCTTCAGAAAGAATGGTTCCCTGAAAAAACCTATGGAACCTGTACTTTCCCGGAAGGAATCTATGATGCCCTTCGCGTAGATATCGGACAGGCAAAAGGCCATAACTGGTGGTGCGTCCTCTACCCCTCCCTGTGTTTTGCGGATGCGCTGGAGCCTTCCATGACCGAAGAGGGCGAAGAAAAACTGCAACAGGTACTCGATGAAGATGCTTATGACCTCCTTCTGCATCCACAGAAGCTGAAAATCCGGTTTAGACTTGAATTCTTCTTACGAAACAGGTAGAATATGATAAGTATGTAAGCAGTGACAGAAGAAAAATGTAACTGTAAAAACAGGAAACCTGAATGGGAGAAGAGACATGAAAACAGATCGTAACGCACCGATAGGTGTATTTGATTCCGGTGTCGGCGGGCTCACGGTGGCCAGAGAAATCATGAGAAACCTGCCCATGGAAAAAATCGTATACTTCGGAGATACCGCCCGCGTTCCTTATGGAAGCAAATCCAAAGAAACCGTTATCCGGTACTCCAGACAGATCGTCCGATTCCTGCAAAAACAGGGCGTAAAAGCAATTGTGATCGCCTGCAATACAGCCAGTGCGCTGGCACTTGATACCCTTGAAAAAGAAATCGATATCCCGATCATCGGTGTGGTAAAACCGGGAGCCAGGGTAGCGGCAAGAGAGACTACAAAAAAAAGAGTTGGTGTTATCGCAACCGAAGCGACCATCAACAGCCACCTGTACAGAGAACTGATCCAGCAGATTGATCCTGAAATCACGGTAGTCGGAAAACCCTGCCCGTTATTCGTGCCACTGGTAGAAGAGGGCTGGCGAAAAGATCCGGTCACAGAGATCGTGGCCCGCAGATACCTGAAAGAGATGCAGGACGAAAAAGTAGACACCCTGATTCTTGGCTGTACCCATTATCCACTACTCCGCGGGGTGATCGGATCTATTATGGGTGATCAGGTACAGCTGGTAAACCCGGCGTACGAAACCTCACTGGCATTAAAACAATTACTGATCGAACAGGACCTGCTGAATCAGGGATCGGTAGAAGAAGAATTTCCATACCGTTTCTATGTAAGTGATGCGGCAGAAAAGTTCAAAAGCTTTGCCAACTCCATTCTCCCCTATGATGTGGAGATGACAAAACAGGTAAATCTGGAGGAATAAAAAGATGACAAAAGAAGTATTGATCCATCTGAAAGGTATGCAGACCACGGATGATCCCCATGGTTCTGATGAACCTCTGGAGCTGATCACTGTAGGAGAATATTATTACCGGAACAATACCCACTATCTGTTGTATGAGGAACAGATGGAAGGACTTGACGAACCGATACATAACCTGGTCAAGATCCGTCCCGGTCATATGGAAGTGCGAAAAAAAGGACCGGTACAGACCAATATGGTCTTTGAGACAGAAAAACAGAACATGGCCTGCTATCAGACACCATATGGTCCGATCCAGATGGATATCACAACGACCGGAGTAAATTTAGGGGAAGAAGAGGAACTTCTGGAGATAAAGACAGAATATGTTCTGGGGATGAATGGTCAGAAAGTAGCGGACTGTCAGATGCATATCCGTGTAACCCCAAAGGGCAGCAAAGAGACTACATTTTTCAGAGCATAATCAAAATTGGTCCACCGGACCAATTATTGATTGATATGCAATGCAACAAAAAACGGAGCTTATCATCCATCACTGGAAAATAAGCTCCGTTTTTGAGTTTTATTTGTCTTTTTTTGCGGTTTTGTTTTTCATTCTCCGGAAGAACTTTTCCTTCTGTTTTGGCTGTTCCAGAGGACCTCTGACACCGCGGACATCTGTGATATAGATACCACTGATTGTAGCTTTCACTTCTTTTTTCAATGGGATCAGATCGAAAATCTTCTCGTCAGCAACCATCGTCATAATTCTCGGACCGATCTTTGCTTTTACGATGGGAAGTTTTGTTCTGCGCATCAGCTTCGGCGTCTGATCGATTACCATCTGCGGGAGTCCGGATTCTTTGATCCGAAGTCTCTTCTTATCAATGATCAGCATATTGACGGTCTGTTTTGCAGCCTCAATCTGTGCCTGATTTTCCTCCTGCTTTTTCTGTGCACGTTTGCCAAGAAAATAAAGGACAACCAGTACGGCAATCAAAATCACTAAAATAATTAATAATACCTGCCAGACTTTCATACTTTTCCTCCTGTCCTGTGATACAAGCACGAATCCATCATTCCATGCCTGTCTATTTTATCACTGATATGGGCAAAAGGCAATCAGAATCGGGGAAAATCTCAGGAAAATCCGATTTTGCTATGGCTTTCAAACGGATTCATGCTATAATATCTGGTAGGTGTCAGCATTTTTTAAAAGAGATAAGAACTGACCTGGATGGAGAAATAACCGGATGGAATCAGGGAACCACAGAGACCGCCGGAAGAACCATACAAAAGTCTAAATAAAGGAGTAAAAAAATGAGTCAGGAACAAAAGAAAAGACCACCCATGACGGAAGAAGAAAGACAGAGGCGAATCGAACGACTTCGGAGAGAACGCAGAAGAAAAAGACGTCAGCAGGCGATGATCATGCGTGCCGCAGTTCTTGGTGTGCTGATCCTGATCCTGATTGGATCCATCGCACTGGTATCTGCTCAGGTGCGCCGTTCAAAAGCGAAAAAAGCGGAAGAAAAAGCGAAACAGGAGAAACTGATCCAGGAGGAAGAGGCAAAAAACAAACAGCGTAAGGAATCCATCGATCAGGCAGATGTTATGGCACAGGGATATGATTATGACGGTGCGATTGAACTGTTAAAATCTCTGGATAATTATGACAAAGATGCGGATATCGTGGCGAAGATCGCAGGCTATGAAGCGGACAAATCTACGCTGGTAGCGGTGAACATGAACGAGATCACTCATATTTTCTATCATTCACTGGTTGTAGATCCGGAGCGGGGGTTTGCCGGCAATGACAGTGCAGCAGCCGGATTCAAGCAGTGGATGACAACGGTAGACGAATTTAACAAAATCACACAGGCGATGTATGACAATGGCTATGTGCTGATCGATCTTCATGATATGGTAACAGAGACGACAGATGAGAACGGAACGGTTCATTTTACCACGAATCAAATTATGCTTCCGGAAGGAAAAAAACCGTTTGTATTATCGCTGGATGACCTGTCTTACTATCACAGTTATGACGGTCGCGGTGTCGCTTCAAAAATAGTACTGGACGAGAACGGGAAACCGACCTGTGAGTATATCCAGGCTGACGGAACTACCGTAACCGGTGCATACGACTGTATTCCTCTGCTGGATCAGTTTCTGGAAGAACATCCGGACGGTGCATACCATGGAGCAAGGGGAACGATCGCACTGACAGGATACAATGGTATTCTGGGATATCGTACCGATATTGCTTATAAGACAAGAGAGAATCTGACAGCAGATCAGCAGGCATGGCTGGATGCCCATCCGGATTTTGATTATGACAAAGAATGTGAAGAAGCAAAAAAAGTAGCAGATGCTATCAAAGCAGACGGATGGAAGTTCGCCAGTCATACCTGGGGACATATCCGGATCGGTGATGCAAGTCTTGAGAGTATCCAGAAAGATACAGAGAAATGGCTCAGTTATGTAGCACCGTTAGTCGGCGGCACAGATACGATTATTTTTGCTCATGGACAGGATCTTGCAGACTGGCATGATTATTCCAGTGATAATGAAAAGTTCACATATCTGAAGAGCCAGGGATTTAATTTCTTCTGCAATGTGGATTCTTCACAGTATTTCTTACAGATCCGTGATAATTATGTGCGTCAGGGAAGACGAAACCTGGATGGTTACCGTCTGTGGAACGATGTCCACGGAGAGAAAAACCGAACCAGTGATCTGTTTGATGCGACACAGATTCTGGATCCGGCGCGTACGGATATGCCGCCATTATAAAAGGATACAAGGATAAGATGAACGGTGCGGGAATGAAACCGTTACATATAAGGAAAGAACATGGATGATACAACACGACAGAAAGTAGAAGAATCGCCTGAGGAGCGCAAACGCCGGATACGCAGACAGCGTATGATTCAGGAACGGCGCCGCAGACGCCGGAGAAAAGCACTGATTCTGAGGGGAATCCTTGTGTTGATCTTTGTACTGCTACTTGTGGGAATCGGCTCCGCCGTTTCCTGCGGAGTAAAAAAGTACAGGCAGTCAGCAGCCGGGAAAAAAGATTCAAAAAAACAGGAAACCCAGGTGACAGAAGAAACTGTGCAGATGGAAGCGGTGGATCTTAAGAAGGTTCTCCATCTGTCTTTCGAAAGTCTGATCGCGGATACCGATCAGGCTTTCGGACAGGAAGACAGCAGTGCCGCAGCGACACTGGATCAGACCCGCGTGACGGTGGATGAGTTCAACGCCATGCTGGGGCAGTTGTATGAAGAAGGATATGTGCTGGTGCGGTTTTCTGATCTTGCAGCGGTCAATGAAGATGGGACGATGGAGGCCAAAAAGCTGATGCTGCCATCCGGGAAAAAACCGTTGCTGTTATCAGAGACGAATGTGAATTATGATCTGGAACTGTCCGGACAGGGTCTGGCATCCAGGCTGGTACTGGATGGCAACGGAGCACTTACCTGTGAACGTCAGGCTTCAGATGGCAGTACTGTGACAGGAGCCTTTGATGTGGTTCCGTGTGTGGAGGCATTTATTCAGGAACACCCGGACTTTTCCAATAATGGAGCCAGAGGGATCCTGGGACTTACCGGATATAACGGAATTCTTGGTTATCGGACGGATGATGCCCTGGCAACATCAACGGATAACCGTTATGCGGCGAAATATGGAGTATTTGATACAGCAGCAGAAAAAGAGGCGGCAGCGCCTGTGATCGAAGCTCTGAAAAGTGCCGGATGGGAATTTGCCTGTAATGGATATGATGGAACCAATTATGGCAGTGATGAAGAGGCCGTATCTGCGGATCTTACAAAATGGAACGAAAGTGTGGGAACACTTGTGGGAAACACCACGATTCTGTTGTTTCCGTCCGGTACAGACAGCCGTGGATGGAAAGCATATGATGAGTCGGATCCGGTATATCAGATACTGAAAAAACAGGGATTTCTGTATTATGGCAGCATGGATATCAGCGGAACAAAAACACAGTTGACGGAGCAGTATCTCCGATGCAGCTATATGAATGTGGATGGTTACCGGATGTATCAGGATCTGTATAAGGATGCCGGGCGTTTTACGGGGATTCTGGATTTTCAGGAAATCTATGACAGCAAACGACCGATGGCAGCGAATGAAACAGATACACTGGCTACAGGCGGAGAAGATGAAAAAGTCTGAAAAAAATGTGAAATCTGGCAGATATACTTTTCATTTAAAGAAAAATATGATATAAAAAAAAGGTATTGTGCCTGTTAATGGGATGAAAATGGAGGATTTATGAAGAAAAGAGCGATAATGATCAGCATGCTTCTGGT
>ERZ506964.1105-NODE-1105-length-10759-cov-4.218049_pt1 | contig 10759 bp, 8 predicted proteins | sample MGYA00512893_ERZ506964 | MGnify/ENA metagenome assembly ERZ506964 | reverse complement strand
AGATTCGTTCTGTCCGTTCCAGAAGATTGTCAACTGCACCTTTTACTATAATTCGATCTTCACCATCTATCAGATGACGCGTTGACATCATTTTTCGATCACTGTCAAACGGAAGTTCTCCTATCCTCGGATATTGTTTTCTTACTCCTGCAGCCTCTACGCCATATCTGCTTCCCAGATTGATCAATGCTGTTTCTGTTGGATCTCCGATTTCTACTCCATTTTCATTTGTCGAGTCATTACATAAAATACTGTACTCTAAAAGACATCTGTGTGCTGGATCTGTTATGTCAATTGCCGCTGCTGGAATCCTTTTTCCATCTATATAGTAATCTTCAACTGCCATTTTATTTTGTGTAAGCGTTCCTGTCTTATCTGAACAGATAACAGAAACACTTCCAAGCCCTTCTACTGCCTGAAGTTTACGAATGATTGCGTGCTCTTTCGCCATTTTCTGAGTTCCAAATGAAAGAACAATTGTCACGATAGAACTTAATGCTTCCGGAATTGCAGCGACTGCAAGTGCTACTGCAAACATAAATGCACTGCTGATTTTTTCACCCCGGAATACATTGATTGCAAATAAGAATCCACAGAAAATCAGAATCAAAATAGAAAGCTTCTTTCCAAAGACTTCCAGACTTGCCTGAAGTGGTGTCTGTTTTTCCGAAGTTGATTTTAGAAGTCCTGCAATTTTTCCAACTTCAGTTTGCATTCCTATATCAGTCACAACTGCTCTGCCACGACCATATGTCACAAAGCCGCCTGAAAACAGCATATTTTTCCGATCGCCAAGGGGGACTTCCGTTGGTATAGTCTCCATGCTCTTCTCAACTGCCAGGCTCTCTCCGGTAAGTGCACTCTCATCAACCTTGAGACTTGCATTTTCAATCAATCTTCCATCCGCTGGAATCATGTCACCTGCTTCAAGCAGTATCACATCTCCAATAACCAGTTCCCTGGCTGGAATCTGAACAACTGCTCCATCACGCAGTACCTTTGCCTCCGGGCCAGAAAGCTTCTTTAAACTTTGTAAAGATTGTTCCGCTTTTACCGTTTGTACTGTTCCCAAAATTGCATTGATCGTAATAACAATTACAATAACCGCCGCACTTTCAGCATCGCCCAGAATACCTGATATAACTGCTGATGCAATTAAAATCAGAACTAAGAAATCCCTATACTGTTCCAGGAAAATCTGCAGGATACTTTTCTTATTTCCCTCTGCGAGTTCATTCCATCCACACTTTTCTCGCTGGTCGGCATATAATCCGCCGGATCGTATTCTCCCTCGTCTGCTACACGAAGCTGCTTGATGTTCATCTGAAGATTGCCGTTATAGCTGATGATCTCCCCGTAAACTTCAATAAAATCTTTTTCGCTGTAATCTGCAATTCCATTTGAATTCGGATCCCAGATCTTTCCATCTAAAGTTCCTGTCTTGTCCTGAAGGATCAGGTTGTCATATGGTTTTCCGTTCCTTGTCTCCGCACTTCTTTTCCCTTTGCAAAGATACGTATTTCTGATTGTCTCGCCTTCGTGTAATGTCTCAATATATCTCATGTCATTCCTCTTCCTGCTTTATATTTTAAATTTATGGTTGCTTTTTATCTGCAAATCTATTCTTTACTTCCAACTGTCACATCAAATATTACATCGACATAACCATCTGCGCCACGCCTCTGCCCTTTGATCCTGATCTGTGTACCGGTTCCGGCTTCTGCGATCTGTTTATGAAATCCTGCTATACCGGTGATATCTGTCTTGTTAATCTCTGTGATCACATCACCATTCTGGATCCCCGCCTGCATCGCAGGCGAATCAGCCTCTACTTCCCTGACATAAATGCCTTTCGGGATTCCCTGTTCGCCGGCAAGCTTCTCCGTCACTACAACTCCGTGAACGCCAATATACGGAACTCCCTGTCCATTTGCCAGAAGTTCGATCTCTTCCTTGATATCCGAAATCGCATAGGCACTTACAAGATTTCCGTCTCTCTGCAGTTCTGACTGGTCACAGATTCCAATCACTTCACCCGCCGTGTTAAACAGAATTCCGCTCCCTTTTTCACTTCCTGCAATATCTGTATCAAGCAGTCGGTACTGCCCGTCCGCCACTGTCCGGTAATTTCTGGTGGAACTGATGATCCCATATCCGACACCACCTGCATATCCAAACTGCTCACCAAGAACGATCACGCCGTCCCCACGGTTCACTGCATTAGAATTACCAAGCATCGCCGTCTGGATCTGGTTCCTCGTACTATCCGACAGATCCGATCTCTTGACCGCAATGATCGCAAGTCCAAGATTTCGATCCTGCTTTTTCAAAGTTGCGTTATATGTAGTATTGTCTGAAAATGTGGCTTTCAGTGCTTCTGCATCTTTTACAATTCTTGCCGGTGCCGCAATCAAAAGATCTGCTCCATTATCCCAGAAAATAACTCCCGATACAGCCTGCTCCCCTGCATTCTCCCAGCCTTCATCCCGGTGCACGGCATAGATCTCAACCACACTTTTTCCTGCTGACAATGCCACCTGGTATAATGCATGGTTCATCTCCTGATAATCTTCGACAGTCAGATCCGGATACTGAATCTCTTCCTCCTGTGCTTCCTGATTCTTGGTATCCGTCTCATTCTCAATCGGAGTTTCCTCCTGATCCAGCGGAATCGTTACCTTCTCTCCGCCCAGATGTGTCATCGCCCATGGGCGAAGGGCATAAAACGCAAGGCCTGCTGCAAGTCCAAAAATCAGTCCTCTTCCTGCAAGCCTGCACAGATTTCCCATGATTCCTTTTTTACTTCGCTGTTCATCTTTTACTGTTTCCTGCAAAAACGAATATTTTTCTTCCTCACTGTCGTGCGGTTCTTCGTTATGCTTATTCTCCCGATTATCAGACATTGTGCTTCTCCTTAGGCCTCCGGAGTGCTTTCAGCCACACCTGATTTTAGTATACATGATTCCCCGCAAATGTTCAACGAAATTTCACCTTTCCACTTTCATTTAGACGGTAAATAAGTTAGAATAGAACCAGACAAAATATGAGGTATAAATGTATTATGAATCAAAAATCTTTAACAAAATTGGAATTTCCAAAAATTATAGAGATGCTGACCGATCACGCTTCTTCCCCTGGCGGAGCTTCATTCTGCCGACGGATCAAGCCGATGACCGACCTTAACAAAATTATCACTGCACAGGAACAGACTGCCGCAGCATTTACCCGCATTGTAAAGAAGGGAATTCCTTCTTTCAGCGGCTGCTATGCTGTCTCCGACTCTCTTAAGCGCCTGGAGATTGGAAGTGCCTTAAGCGCACCGGAACTCCTCCGGATCGGCAAGCTTCTTCAGACAACCGCCCGGATCAAATCCTACGGCCGTCATGAAAATGCAGACGATCAGGCAGATTGTCTGGATGTATATTTTGAACAGCTTGCGCCGCTTACACCACTTTCTGCCGAAATTGACCGCTGCATTCTTGGTGAAGATGAAATCAGCGATGATGCCAGCAGCAAATTAAAGCAGATCCGCCGCAGTATTAACGGCATGAATGACAAAATCCATTCTACCATGACCGGACTTTTGAACGGTTCCATGCGCACCTATCTCCAGGATGCCATTATTACCATGCGTGGCGACCGTTACTGTCTCCCGGTAAAAGCCGAGTACCGCAGCCAGGTAAATGGTCTGATCCATGACCAGTCAGCAACCGGCTCCACACTTTTCATTGAGCCGATGGCCGTTGTCAAACTGAACAATGATCTGAAAGAATTATATGCCCAGGAGCAGGAAGAAATCCAGGTGATCCTTGCCCGCCTCAGTGTGGATGCAGCTGAATATATTGAAGAAATCCGTCTGAACTACAAAGCACTTGTAGAACTGGATTTTATTTTTGCAAAAGGTGCACTGGCACTGGATATGAACGCCAGCCGCCCAGTCTTTAACACCGAAGGCCGGATCCGGATCCGTGAGGGAAGACACCCTCTTCTGGACCGTAAAAAAGTTGTTCCGATCAGTCTGACACTTGGAGATACCTTTGATCTTCTCGTCATAACCGGTCCGAACACAGGTGGTAAGACCGTTTCCCTCAAGACTGTGGGGCTTTTTACCCTGATGGGCCAGGCAGGTCTGCACATTCCTGCACTTGACCGTTCAGAACTTGCTGTATTTAACCAGGTTTATGCTGATATTGGTGACGAACAGAGTATTGAACAGTCTTTAAGTACCTTCTCTTCTCACATGACAAATGTGGTTTCTTTCCTAAATCATGTGGATGAGAATTCATTAGTCCTTTTCGATGAACTTGGTGCGGGAACCGATCCGACTGAGGGTGCTGCACTCGCTATCGCCATTCTGTCACATCTGCATAACCGTGGAATCCGCACTATGGCAACGACACACTACAGCGAACTGAAGGTATTTGCTCTTTCTACTCCGGGAGTAGAAAATGCCTGCTGTGAATTTGACGTGGAGACATTGAGCCCGACTTACCATCTTCTGATTGGTATTCCTGGAAAAAGTAATGCTTTCGCGATTTCCGAAAAACTCGGCCTTCCGGATTATATCATCCAGGATGCCAAAACGCATCTGACCGAGGAGGATGAATCTTTTGAAGATCTCCTTACTGATCTGGAACAGAGCCGCAAGACCATCGAGAAAGAGCGGGAAGAGGTTGCTTCTTACCGCCGCGAGATGGAGCGTCTCAAGTCCGAACTCAAGAACCAACAGGAAAAGCTGGATACACAGCGCGACCGGATCATTCGTGAGGCAAATGCCAGAGCAACCGACATTGTTCAGGAAGCCAAAGATTTTGCTGATGAGACAATGAAGAACTTCCGCAAATTCGGCAAAGCCAGTATTTCCGCTTCCGAGATGGAAAAAGAAAGAGAACGGATCCGCAAGCAACTTTCCAAAACTGAAAATAAAAACCGTCTGGAAAAGAAAAAACCTTCCAAAGCTTACAAGGCAAGCGATTTCCATCTGGGCGATTCTGTAAAAGTACTGAGCATGAATCTGACCGGAACGGTAAATTCACTACCGGATGCCAAAGGCAACCTGTTCGTCCAGATGGGTATTCTCCGGTCACAGGTCAATATTTCCGATCTCGAACTGATCGAAGAACCGCTTACGGTTACTGCAAAGCAGATGCGCAAAACCAGCAGTGGCAAGATGAAGATGGGCAAATCCATGCATGTCAGTCCGGAGATCAATCTTCTTGGCAAGACAGTCGATGAAGCAGTTGCCGAACTTGACAAATATCTGGATGATGCCTATATCGCACACTTAAGTCCGGTACGAATTGTACACGGGAAAGGAACCGGCGCACTCAGGAACGGGATCCATCAGTATCTGCGCCGCCAGAAACATATCAAATCCTTCCGGCTGGGAGCTTTCGGGGAGGGCGATGCCGGTGTAACTATCGTAGAATTCAAATAATCATTGGGGGAACTATCATGGTGACTAAACAGAAAATCTTAATTGTAGATGACGACGAGAATATTGCAGAACTGATTTCTCTCTACCTTACAAAGGAATGCTTCGATACGATGATCGTACACGACGGGGAAGAAGCTCTTACCGCATTTGAATCCTATCAGCCAAACCTGATGCTGCTCGACCTGATGCTTCCGGGCATCGATGGCTATCAGGTCTGTCGCGAGATCCGCAGTAAGCACAATACCCCAATCATTATGCTTTCCGCAAAAGGAGAAGTATTTGACAAGGTGCTCGGTCTGGAGCTTGGTGCCGATGATTACGTCTTAAAACCATTCGATTCCAAGGAGCTTGTCGCAAGAGTAAAAGCGGTACTCAGACGCTATCAGCCTGCCAAACCAGAAACTCCTGCCGCCAGCCGCGGAAAGGTTGTTGACTATCCGGGAATCGAGATCAATCTTACCAATTACGCAGTAACCGTTGATGGTAAGAATGTAGATATGCCGCCAAAAGAACTGGAACTTTTGTATTTCCTCGCCTCTTCACCAAACCAGGTATTCACACGCGAGCAGCTCCTTGACCAGATCTGGGGCTATGAGTATGTCGGCGACACCCGTACCGTTGATGTTCATATTAAGCGTCTGCGCGAGAAGATCAAGGATCATCCTTCCTGGGGACTTAGTACCGTCTGGGGAATCGGTTACAAATTTGAGGTGAAGTAATGAAAAGTACTCTTTACCTTAAATTTATCCTCTTATATATTATTCTCGGATTTTTAAGTATTTTTACAGTGGCATCCCTGTCATCCACACTGACAACCCACTATCTGGAAAGCAGCATTTCCGGCAATATGTATCAGTCGGCGAATCTGCTTGCATCCAATTATCTGCCGGACTATTTTTCCAAAACCATTACTCTGGCAGATGTTTATACACAGCTCAATGGTATGAGCGATTATCTGAATTCAGATATCTGGTTTGTTGATAATGAGGGATCTTTGCTTGCATCTGCCAAATCCGGCGATGTATCGTATGCCCCTTCCCGGATTGAAAATTTTGATCCTGCCGAATCCGGCGGCTCCACTTATCTGACCGGTGATTATCACGGGTACTTCAACTCAGAAATGATCACCGTGATTGCTCCGGTCACAGAGAATTTTTCAACCCACGGATATCTGCTTGTACATAAGCCTTACTCGCAGATCACAGACGCACATTCTGTTCTGATGCGTAACACGTATATCGTGATTCTGATCATTTATGTGCTCTCATTCATTATTTTGCTGGGTGTACATTTTCTGATCTACCGCCCGCTCGTCAAGATTACGAATGCAGCAAAGCAGTATGCTTCCGGCAATCTGGATGTTGTCATCCCGGTTAATACGCAGGATGAGATAGGATATCTTTCCGCATCTCTCAACTACATGTCTTCCCAACTGAAAGATATGGAGGATTACCAGAAGAAATTTGTGGCAAATGTATCCCATGATTTCCGTTCTCCTCTGACTTCCATCAAAGGCTATGTTGAAGCCATGGCGGATGGCACGATCCCACCTGAAATGCAGGGCAAATACTTAAATATCATCTTATTTGAAACAGAACGTCTTACTGACCTTACACGCGATCTGCTGACATTGAATGAATTTGATACGAAGGATCTTCTTCTTGATAAAACAGATTTTGATATTCACGAAGTGATCCGTAACACAGCAGCTTCTTTCGAAGGTACCTGCACCGCCAAAAAAATTTCTATCGAACTTCTTCTGGCAACTCGTACCCTGTATGTACATGCTGACCGGCACAAAATCCAACAGGTTCTATACAATCTGCTGGACAACGCGATCAAATTCAGCAATCCGGAGTCTACGATCACGATTGAAACCACACCGCGCGGTGACAAAGTATATACTTCCGTCAAAGATTATGGAATTGGCATTCCGAAATCAAGTATCAACAAAATATGGGAACGTTTTTACAAAAGTGATCTCTCCCGCGGAAAAGACAAAAAAGGAACCGGACTTGGGCTTTCTATCGTAAAAGAAATTATTCAGGCACACAATGAAAATATCAATGTGATCAGTACCGAGGGAGTTGGAACAGAATTTATCTTCTCCCTTCCACTGACGAAAAAATAGCAAAAAGAAACGGTTGTAGCCGGCATAAATAATATGTCACTCACAACCGTTTTTATATAAAAATGTCTGAAACCCATTTCCCACAGATTTCAGACATTTCTTCTTACTAATAAAGCATCTTCTTAATCGAATCTTTATTCATATTATCTTTTGTAACCCAGGTATATCCGGTACTTACCGTTGCTTCATTTCCCTGACCAAGCACTGCTCTTGCGCAGGCAACAACTGTTGCATAGCCGATTCCGTATGGGTTCTGAACGATCAGCCCATCAATCTTCCCATCTTCCAGAAGCTTCATCTGATCCTCCCCGCCGTCAAAGCTCACTACCTTGATTCGGTCTTCCCCTGTTGTTTTGTCCATAGAGTCCAGAACATTCACCACAAGGTCTGCTACTGTTTCATTGGTTGCAAAAATTCCTTTTACATCCGGATACTTTTCAAGAAGATACTTGATTGCATCCTGCTGTGCCGTCTGGGTATCCCGGCTATCTGCGTTCTCTTCCTCTGCCTTTTGCACATTATCAGCAGTCTCCTGGGAATTCTTTTCAGATGAATCTGCATTGATCTCTTTCGAGATCGCATCCAGATCATCCAGATGCCAGATCTCTGCAACCGTTACATTCGGATCATTCTTTTCCACTTCCTGTACAAATCCCTGCTCTCTTTCTTCAGAAGAAGTAGACTTGGAGTCATGTGCGATTACAAGGATCTGACCACTCTCACCGATACTGTTGCACAGCTTACTTGCTGCTGTTGCAGCGGCAGTTGTATTATCTGTATCAATCATGGATACAATATTCTGATAATCGGTCCCGGAATCAAATGCTACGATCGGGATCCCATTCTCTGCAGCAAGATCAAACTGAACCTCACATGCCCCTGAATCAACTGCTGCGATCCCGACCGCAACCGGATACCGTGCAAGCTCCTCATCCAAAATATTTACCTGATCATCTACATCATTCTCTGTCTCCGGCGCAGAATAAACAAGCTTTACTTTATCATTCCCTTTATATCCCAGGTTTGTATTAATATCCGCTACCGCCTGCTTTGCACCTTCCTGAACAGCTTTCCAGTATGCGGAAGAACTTCCTCTTCCTATAATAGAAATCGAGCTTCCTTTCTCCAGATTCAGTCCCTGCACATTGCCATATGCAGATGGCTGTAAAACATCCAGGTTACTCTGATGCTGATGCTCATTCTCTTCCCTTGTCTCATGACTGAATGTCTGCTCTTTTCCTGTACCTGCATCATTCTTGCTTCCAGTTCCACATCCACCAGTCAAAAGTGCCACACAAAGTACAGCCGAAAGTATACTCCACCGTTTTTTCATAAATCCACTCCACTTTCTCTATCTTAAAATCAGTTTCATTATTGGTTATAAAATGATACAGTACCCACTATACACCAAATCGCCCGGGAAAGGTAGAAAAATTTCTTAAGATTTCATAAATTCTTTTTGTTTTCATTTGTGAGTTTTATATTACTAACCTTTTGGTTTTATATTTCTAACCAAAGAAATGCCCATTTCGCGCTATTAGTTTGACATTTCTAACTCGATTGTATCTATTTTTAAGCATAAATTCCTCTTGTATATTTTCAAGTTCTGTATTAGAATAAAGTTATGCGAAAGGCATATCGATTTTAACTTTTTCATAATAATAAGGAGGATACATATCATGGCACACGTAATTTCAGACGAATGTGTAAGCTGCGGAGCTTGCGAAAGCGAATGTCCAGTAGGAGCAATCTCTATGGGTGCAGATCATATGCAGATCGATGCTTCTGCATGTGTTGACTGTGGCGCTTGCGAATCAGCATGTCCTACAGGAGCAATCAGCGCTGAGTAATCAGAACACGTAGATTGAATAAGACAGTAAGAAAGAGACGGTTTTCATCTGAAGATCGTCTCTTTTTATGTATACGTCTGAACCAAATACAGATCCAGTAAGCATCATCCTATCTGACATTCTTCCCTCTGCAACATTTGTCGAACGATTTTTCTTTCCATCTCTTCTTCTTATGCTACAATAGACTTGTACTCAATCTATATCACATACTTATTTTAATAAGGGGGTTATCGTATGGGCGACGTTCATTACATGATCTCAGAAGCTGCCAAACACGTTGGCGTAGAATCACATGTTCTTCGCTACTGGGAGGAAGAACTTGATCTTCCGATCGGACGCACTGAGATGGGACATCGGCACTATACGGAAGAAGATATACAGCTTTTTAGCTGTATCAAAGAACTCAAAGAACAGGGACTACTCCTGAAGGAGATCAAACAGCTCCTTCCGGACATGCTTCGCACAAAAGCACTTCTGAAGGCCAGAAAATCGGATGCACCAAAGGCTGCCGCTTCGATAAACGAAGTTGCTGACCCCCAGGATCCGGCTCTTTCTGTTTATACAGCAGACAACCTTTCTCTTTCTGTTTATCAGCCTCTGCTCGAAGAGTCTCTCCGAAAAATTCTTTTGGAAAACAACCAGATCCTGGAGGGGTCTCTCGGCAAATCCGTATCTGAAAAAGTAACAAAGGAAATGGATTTTCTTTTACAGGCAAAAGAACGCCTGGAAGAAGACCGTTACCGGAAGCTTGATCATTTACTTCGTCAGCAGCAGGCGCTCCGGAAAGAAGCTTCAAAATCTGCCGCCGGACATTACCTGCGGAAATTATTTGGCGAAACCACATAAAAGTCAAAAGACAGCGAACAGTTTTGATTCTGTTCCCTGTCTTTTTCATTTCATAATTTCTCATTCCCCATCCACAACTTTTCGTTCTGAATTGGCAAATTTCGTGTACTGCGGAAGCCATGTAAGCGTTACGGTTCCAATCGGACCGTTTCTCTGTTTGGCAATAATGATCTCTGCCTCATTGACATGCTCCGTGTCCTTATTATAATAATCATCTCGATAAATGAACATAACCACGTCGGCATCCTGCTCGATTGCTCCGGACTCACGCAGGTCAGAAAGCATCGGTCTGTGATCTGGTCTCTGCTCAACCGCACGGCTCAGCTGTGACAGCGCAATGACCGGCACACTTAATTCTCGGGCAAGCGCTTTTAAGGAACGGGAAATATCGGAAATTTCCTGTTGACGGGACTCATTACGTCCACCAACACTTCCGCTCATCAACTGCAGGTAGTCGATGATGATCAGATCAAGATTATGTTCCATTTTATATTT
>ERZ506964.1101-NODE-1101-length-10815-cov-5.063290_pt1 | contig 10815 bp, 8 predicted proteins | sample MGYA00512893_ERZ506964 | MGnify/ENA metagenome assembly ERZ506964 | reverse complement strand
CGCTCTTCCGATCTGCTGTCCCTGGCGGCGGCCAACGGCACCGTGCTGAAGCCGGGAGAAATATTCTCCTTTAATGAGACGACTGGAGACACGACTACCGGCGCGTTAGGCTATCTGCCAGCTACTGGTATTTCCAACAATAAGTCCGTGCAGGTATATGGCGGCGGCATCTGCCAGTCCTCGACTACAATCTACGGCGCGGCTCTGCGGGCTGATATGGAGATCGTTACCCGCTATAACCATCGGTGGCCTTCTTCTTATGTACCGATCGGACAGGATGCTACGGTAGATTATCCTTCCACTGATTTCCAGTTTAAAAATTCTTCTGATTATCCGGTTTATATCAAGGCCTATATGGATGGAAGAACTCTGGTCGTACAGATTTACGGCCATCCGTCGGATGAATGGGATACTATTGAGGTGGAAAGCTGGCAGACAGGCGTCATTCCGCCTCCGCCCACCGAGTATATTGTCGATGAGAGCCTGCCTGAGGGCACGGTCACATGGTGGACCGACGCCTGCTACGGCTATACCGCAGAGGGCGAAAAGGTGTTTTATAAAAACGGCCAGGAGGTCAAAAGGGAGCCAATTGATTCCTCGTATTACATGGAGGGCGCCGCGGTCTATAAAATAGGGCCTAACACGGATCCCAATGCGCCGAGTCAAAACGGCGGCGGGGACAAACCGGCGAATAGTACCTCGTCTTCGGCAGGAAATTCCAGTAGTAATACCTCGCCTTCCCAGCCTGAGGCATCGACTCCATCTCAAAAGCCGGAGTCCAACCCGGAGACAAAACCAGAGGATAATCCTTCAGGAGAAACTAACACAGAAACGACAGTTTCAGGAGAATGATCGCGGGAATATTAAAAAAAAGCGGCGTGAGGCTTCACGCCGCTTTTTTAAAATAAGGAGGAAGTTTAATGGCGTTTTCGGCAAAGACCTTAGATTTTTTGTTTGAAAACCGGCTGCAGGACAGCCGGGATTGGTTCTTAGATCATAAAGATACTTATCAAGCTGTACTGCTGGAGCCGATGAAGGATCTGGTACGGTCGCTCACACCGGTAATGCTGGAAATTGACGCTAAGGTGACCACAGAGCCGCGGGTGGACAAGACGATTTGCCGGCTGCGCCGGGATACCCGGTACAGCCATGACAAATCACTTTACCGGGATACCATGTGGCTCATATTCAAGCGTGGAAAAATGCACGGTACTGAGGTGCCGGGAATTTATTTTGAGATTACCTGCGACGGATTTAATTATGGGTGCGGCTTCTATCACGCTTCGGCGGCGTATATGAATACGATGCGGCGGCTGATCCTGCAAGGCGATCCGGCGTTCGAAAAGGCGAAGAAAGCTTTTTTATCCCAAAAGCTTTTCCATATGGAGGGGGAGCGGTATAAGCGCCCCCATTATCCGCAGCGCCCGGAGGAGGAACGGCAATGGCTGGAGCAAAGAGGAATTAGCTTTGTGGCGGAAAGCAGCGATTTTAATCTGCTGTTTTCTGACAGGCTGTCACAAAAGCTGGAGAAAGATTTTCGTGTGCTGGCGCCTATTTATCATTTTTTGCTGTATACCTCCCAGGCGGAGCAGCAATACGGGCTTGATCGTCCGGAATTATTTTAAAATGTGCCCTGAGATTTCGATAGGGAAAGCCTATCGTGTCCCAGGGCTTTGTGTTTCATGTGATTTGTATTCACAATTCGTTGCAACTGGAAAAATTTTCATGCTAAATAAAATAATAGGAAAGACCTGTGAATAATTGAAAGCAAAATTTTTTTAATTTAGAATTGTGCAATAAAAATATTTTGGAAAAGAAGCTGGGGGATCGGGATGAAACGGAAACTATGGAAGCTAGTAATTCCGGCACTGCTGGTCATCGCTTTGATTGGATATACGGCGATTTCCGCCCAGGGGGAATTTGTGCAGGCAAGCTATGAAATTGAGCTTCAGAAACCGGGCGCCGAATTGGAAGACGCCCGGTATTTGCGGGATGGGAATTTGCTGCTGGTCGGCGGAAGTGAGTCTGAGTGCTTCGGCGTTTTGACCGATACCGCCAGTCAAAGCGCTCAACCCCTGTGGGAAATTTCCGGAGGGTTCCGCGGGCTGTCCGTGCTGCCGGACCGGGTGGTTTTAGCTTGTGAAACCGCACGGTACCAGGACGGCGTAGTGCAAAAGCAGATCAAATTGTTTTCCTACGGCTCCAGTGATTTTTCTCAGCTTGGCAAAACCACGGTGCTTCGTGGACTATCGGACTTGTCCAGCGGAGCTTTTGCGGCCGCTTCGGATGGAATGGTCTACCTCCTTAAAGGCTCTGAGCCTAACATTCTGTATACCACTGAGGATGTCGCTGAAAGCAGCGAAGAGAAAATACAAAGCTTAGTTCCATTCTGCGACCTGGAGGAACCGATTTCCGAGTTGGTCGCCGCGCCCTCGAACGGCGGCATCTATTTAGTTTCTCAGTCGGGAGGGTTATGGAGAGTTAACGCTGATGAGGTGGCGGCGTTTTCCGGTGATCCGGTAGGAGATGGCTTGCGGATGCTGGATTCGGAGCTGGCTGTCGATGAGGCTGGGACTGTTTACCGGGTTTCCGAGGAGGATCTGACGGTGGAGAGGCTTTACGCCTCTCAAAGCCAGGGCGCCGCCTGTCTCTATCAGAACGGAATTTTAGCGGATTTTGATTCCAGATTGTTACTTTTAGGAGCAGATGGATCTGTGCTGGGACAGCTAACCCTGGAAAAGAGGAACCCGGCGTTTTTGTTTGCCGACGGCGGCATGGTTTACGGTGTATCGGACTCCAACGCCGGAATAAGGGTTGAATATACCAATGGCGTTACCGATCAAGTGACGGTAGAGGAATTTACCGAGGAAAGCAATGCGTTTTTGGCAAACCCTCTGCCGGGCGTTTATCCTTTATCCGAGGGAAGCCCAGAATCTTGGACGGTATCGCTGAATCCGGAGCTTTTGAATTCAGGCAGGGGAGACCCGGCGGTGACAGTTCGCAATGAGGCAACCGGCGAGACTGCTGCGTGGACGCTGGACAACGGCCTGGAGCTGGAAGGAAGCTTTTTCAGTTTTCCGGCTCCGGAGCCGCTGGAAGCAGGAAATTATCAGGTGAAGCTGTCTAATTTGTGTACCTCCGGCGGACTGCCGGCAAGCTGTGTTTATACCGTTACCTTTACGGATGATACTTCAGGTTCGACAGATTCTTCCGGAACGGGAAGCTCAAGCTCTTCCAATCCCTCCTCCAGCGGGGAGGATTCCAGGCTGATTACCAGCCAGGTTTACAGCATTGATGAAAAGACCAGGGTGATGACCGGTATAGAACCTGGAAGCACACTGACCCAAATCAAGGCGAATCTGCAGTATGACGGGGAACTGGTAGTACGAAATTTTGAAGGCACTCGGGTTTCCACGGGAGGCGTGGGAACCGGAACCACCTTTACGCTTCTGCGGGATGGCGTCCCATGCGACCAGGTAGCCTTGCTTATTTACGGCGATCTTAATGGGGATGGAAACGTGAACCAAAAGGATGTTTCCGTCTTGGTGGAGCATGAGTTTTACCATGAAAGCAGAGCGGTTCTTAAAGGACTGTTCTTAGAAGCCGCAGATATCAACCATGACGGAACGTATAGCTTTGAGGATTTGGATCTGCTGTATAAATCTATTTATTCCTTTGGCGCGCCTGATGATAAGCGCTAAAAAAGGTTGGACCGGCCGCGCGTGGCGGCCGGTCCATTTTAGAGGATTGTTTCGGTATACTGCCTATTATGTGTTTCTGATTGACGGCCATATCGTTTGCGGAGTATAATAAAAGACAAAGGATTTGTTATGGAATTGGAGAAGGAACACGTATGATGGAGAAGATTCGGCGGTTGGACAACCGCATTTTGGAGTATATTCAAAAGCGTATCCGCTGCCCGTTTTTAGATAAGGTGATGCCTAAGATTACTTTGCTGGGAAACGGCGGCCTGATTTGGCTGGTGGTTACCGCTGTCTTTCTGGCCAGAAAGACAGAACGGCCCTATGGCTTTATGCTGATGGTGGCCTTGGTGCTGTGCTTAGCGGTGGGAAATATCGCCTTGAAGCCGCTGATCGGCCGGATCCGGCCCTGTAACAACAATACGGATGTGGAGCTGCTGATCAGCAGGCCTCATGACTATTCTGCGCCCTCCTGCCATACGCTGTCATCTTTCGCGGCGGCAACAGTGATCTGCTTTGCTAATGTGCCCTTGGGCATCGCGGCTTTGGTCCTAGCGGCGTTGATCGGCTTTTCCAGGCTGTATTTGTTTGTGCATTATCCCTCCGACGTGGCCAGCGGTTTCCTTCTCGGAATAGCGCTGGGCTTTTTCGCTGTGTTTGTGTTCTATGAGTTTTTGGCATTTTTAGGCTCGTGGTTTTCGGTACGCAGGATCTAATCAAAACGCCCGAAAGCGGTAAAAGGCTTCCGCCTTTCCGCTTTCGGGCGTTTCTTGATTCGAGGCGGCTGACGGCTTTGTGGGTAAGGGAGCGCCCTTAAAACGCCATGCTGAATTCGATTTATCCATCGAAAGCTCCGTACATGCTGTAAAGACTGTGATAAACTCCGCCCAGGGCCATGAGCTGCTGATGGGTTCCTTTTTCCACAATGCCGTCCTCAGTCAAGACCAGAATCAAATCCGCGTTCCGTATGGTAGTGAGGCGGTGGGCGATGGTAAAGGTAGTGCGGCCCTTCGCCAGTTCCTCCAGGGAGCGCTGCACCAGCTTTTCGCTCTCGTTATCCAGGGCCGAGGTGGCTTCGTCCAAAATCAGAACCGGCGGGTTTTTCAGGAAAACCCGGGCGATGCTGACCCGCTGCTTTTGCCCTCCGGAAAGCTTTACGCCCCGCTCTCCCACATAGGTGTTATAGCCGTCGGGCAGGTCCGCGATGAACTCGTGGGCGCCGGCAAGCTTAGCGGCGCGGATGATTTCTTCTTGAGTGGCGCCAGGCTTTCCGTAGCCGATGTTTTCGTAAATAGTGCCCGAAAACAGATAGACCTCCTGCTGTACGGTGCCGATCTGGTTCCGCAAGGACTGCAAAGTGATCTTTTTAATATCCTGTCCATCGATGAGAATCCGGCCGGAGGTGACCTCGTAGAATCTGGGAATTAAATTGCACAGGGTGGTTTTTCCTCCGCCGGAAGGGCCGACCAAGGCGATATTCTGTCCCGGAGCCACGTGAAGGTTAATGTTGGTCAGCACATCCTCGTCCACACCGGAGTACCGGAAGCTGACATGATCGAACTGTATGTCCCCCTTAACGTCTTTCAGCTCCTCGGCATCCGGTTCGTCGCGGATTTCCACCGGCGCGTCCATTACCTCGATAAACCGCTCAATGCCGGTCATGCCCCGCTGAAACTGCTCGGTGAACTCTACCACCCGGCGGATCGAGGTGAGCAGGGTGGTGACATACAGAAGATAGGCCACTAGGTCGCCGGGAGTAATTTTACCATAAATCATAAACAGGGAGCCCGCTACCACCACTGCGATATACATGATGCCGTCGAACAGCCGGGTGCTGCTCTGGAAGCCGGCCATATATTTATACATTTCCCGCTTGATATTTAAAAACTTTTCATTGCCGCTGCGGAACTTTTCCGTTTCAATAGGCTCGTTGGCGAAGGACTTTACCACGCGAACCCCTAACAGGCTGTCCTCTACCTGAGCGTTGATCTCGCCGATCTGATTTCTGGACTTTTTGAACGCCCGGCGCATCCGCTTGTTGAAATACATGGCGGCCAGCAGCATTAAGGGGAGAATGGCGAAGATGATTACCGTCAAAAGCACACTGCTGTTGCACAGAATCAGAAAGGAAACTAAAATTTTTAAAAAGGCGATGAAAAATTCTTCTGGACAGTGGTGCGCGAACTCGGTAACATCGAACAGGTCGCTGGTGATTCTGGCCATCAGCTGTCCAATTTTGGTTTCGTCATAATAGGAATAGGAGAGCTTCTGCAGATGGGCGAACAGATCCTTACGCATGTCCGTTTCGATCTTTGCGCCCATAATGTGGCCGACGTCAGCCATATAATAGTTGGCGGCGGTGTCAATCAGGCGAAGCACTAGGTAAAAGCCGCCTAAGGTCAAAATAATCTGTACCGTCAGGCTCTCCAGGTGATTCATGCCCATATCGGTGATATAGCGCACAATCAGGGGAAATACCAGCTCGCAGACAGTCGTCAGAGCGGCGCAGAATAGGTCTAAAAATAAAACCCCTTTATATTTTTTAAAATAAGGGACAAAGCGTTTGATCAAATGAAGGGTGGATATTTGAGAATGCATGACTCAGCGCCTCCAAAAGCTAGAAGATAAAGATCGGCGCGGCCGGCTGCAGCCGCCAGTGTGTTGGTAAAGCTTCCCTAAGGGCGGACGCTTGAAATTATTGCTGCCGAACAGGCTGTGCCGCGTACAGGTTTTGTCCTCCCTGTGGGAGGGATCCGCATTAGGACAGCAATAAGCATAGCACATTTTTTTCAAAAAGGGAATGGGCCCGGAAACATTGATTGCGGGGATAAAATATGGTATCCTAATAATAAGAGCTTTCCAAGGGCAGGTAAAGGAGATTTTTGGGGCCTTCAGGAAAGCCATGGAATTCCGGAGGGAACAAAGCATGAGTATTTTAGAAGAATTAAGCGCGCTGCTTCAGCAGGGCCGGGCGCCGAAGGTCAAGCAGCTTGTGGCCAAGGCTTTAGAGGAAGGAATAGCGCCTAAGGATATTTTAGAGCAGGGGCTTCTGGCAGGTATGGGAGTTATCGGGGATAAATTTAAGCTGAACCAGGTGTTTGTTCCGGAGGTGCTGATTGCGGCCCGGGCGATGAACGCTGGACTGGAGGTGCTCAAGCCCGCCTTGCAAACCGGGGATGTCGAGGATAAGGGCACCGTAGTGATCGGTACCGTAAAGGGAGACCAGCACGACATCGGGAAGAACCTGGTAAAAATGATGATGGAGGGCCGGGGCCTAAAGGTGATTGATTTAGGAGTAAACGTGCCGGCGGAAAAATATCTTGAGGCCGCCCGGGACAGCGGCGCCCAGATCATCGCCTGCTCCGCTCTGCTCACCACCACGATGGGAGAAATGAAACGGGTAGTAGAGCTTGTGAACGCCTCTGATCTCCGTGATAAGGTGAAGGTTATGATCGGCGGCGCGCCGGTGACCGATGATTTCTGCCAGTCGATCGGCGCTGACCAATACACTCCGGACGCCGCCAGCGCGGCGGAGGAAGCAGTCAGGCTGGCCGCAATGGTGTCTTAAATGGAGAAGATGAGAAAGGAACGGAACAAAGAGGACGAGGCACGTCCTCTTTTCGGTTTACAGAGTATGGGGGGCCTGCTCCTCAGCTGGTACGACCGGTGCCGCAGGATTCTGCCCTGGCGCGAGGACCCTCAGCCTTATCATGTTTGGCTTTCGGAGATCATGCTTCAGCAGACCAGGGTGGAGGCGGTCAAGGAGTATTACAGCCGCTTTCTGCGGGAGCTTCCCACCATTAGGGATCTGGCGGCGGCGCCGGAGGATAAGCTGTTAAAGCTGTGGGAGGGCTTAGGCTACTACAATCGGGTGCGGAATCTGCAAAAGGCCGCTCTGGCCTGCGTGGAGCAGTATGACGGTCAGCTGCCGGGAGACTTTGAAGAGCTGAAAAGGCTGCCGGGCGTTGGGGAATATACCGCAGGAGCCATCGGCTCCATCGCCTTCGGGCTGCCGGTCACCGCAGTGGATGGCAACGTGCTCCGGGTGATGACGCGGCTGACCGCAGACAGCAGCGACGTTACCTCTCCGGAAACAAAAAAACGCATCACCGCGTTGGTGCAGGACCTTCAGCCGGAGGACCGTCCCGGGGATTTCAACCAGGCGATGATGGATTTGGGAGCTACCGTCTGCCTTCCGAACGGCGTTCCCAAATGCGGGAGCTGCCCCCTCAGCGCTTTGTGTGAGAGCCGCCGGCTGGGAAGCATGACGGAATTTCCGGTCAAGCCGCCGAAAAAGCCTAGAAAAAAGGAAGATAAGACAGTGCTGATTTTGTTCAGCGAAAATAAGACGGCGCTCCATAAGCGGGGGAATACCGGCGTGCTGAAAAATTTGTGGGAGTTCCCCAACGCGGAGGGAGCTCTGACGGAAAAAGAAGCGGAAATCTGGTGCGCTGAGAAGGGCATGAAGCTTTTGCGCACGGAAAGACTGCCCAGCTACCAGCATGTTTTTACCCATGTGGAATGGAAGCTTAGCTGCTATGGCGTCTGGGTTTCGGGGCAGCCAGAGGAATTCCTCTGGCTGGATCTGGAGGGCTTGGAGCAAAGGGCGGTGCCCTCGGCATTCCGGCCTTGCTGTGAGGAAGCCAGGAAACGCCTTCAGTAATGGCTGGCTTAAAAAATTCACGCGGAAAAGGAAGCCGGGATGGCAGCTGAACCAATTTATCCGGTTATAATAACAGGAGGTGGGGCTTTGGCAAATCTCAGCGATATCGCGAGGCTGGCGGGGGTTTCTCTGGCTACGGTTTCCCGGGTGGTCAACGGCACTGCCAGGGTGGCCCCGGAAAAGCGGGAGAGAATTTTAAAGGCGATGAGGGAAACCGGGTTTCAGCCCGTAGAAAGCGCCAAGGCATTTTATAAACAGCCTTCCTCGCTGATTGGCTATGTGATTCCCTCTTTACACAATTTATTTCTAAATGAGATCGGCACCGCCTTGGAGGAGGCTGCCCAGGAGAAGGGCTATCAGGTGATAGTGTGCGACAGCGGCCGGGAGCCGAAAAGAGAATGGGATTATATCAGGCTTCTCAGCGAAATGAACGCGGATGGCATTGTTATCACCGCCAACAACGACGAGATGGAGGAGGAAATCCGCCGGTGCCGCCTGCCTGTGGTAGTGGTCGACCGGAAAGCCGGCCGGGAATATGAGGCGTCCGTCTCCTCAGACAACTATTTAGGCGGACAGCTCGCAGCGGAGCATTTGGTGGACTGCGGCTGCAAAAGGCTGGTTCACCTGCGGGGTCCTCAGCTTTACAGCAGCGGGCAGATGCGTTTTCAGGGGTACATGGATGTGTGCCGAAAATGGAATCTAGAGCCCCGCTTTTTGGACTGCGGCTATGATTTTGAAAGCGGACTCGCCTGCGCTCCCCATATTTTGGAACGCTTTCCCGATACCGATGGGATTCTTTGCTCCAGCGATATGACCGCGCTTTCCGTATATAAATACCTGAGCGGTAAGGGAATCCGAGTACCGGAGGATATCATGCTGGTGGGGTTTGACGGCGTTCGTTTGGGAAGGCTGATGACGCCGGAATTGACTACAGTGGTTCAGCCAGCGCGGAGGATGGGGAGAGAGGCGTTTTCCTTGCTTCAGGAACTGATCCAGGGCGCGGGGCCCCGGAATCTTCAAAAAACAGTTCCCGTAGCCTTTCGGCAGGGAGAAACCACCAGACGAAAATAGGAGATGCTGAATGAAACGAGTGTTTTTGATTGTGCTGGACAGCTTCGGTATTGGAGAGGCTCCCGACGCGGCGGAATACGGCGACCAGGGCAGCAATACCCTGGCGGCTTGCTTCCGCAGCGGCTTTTTAGAGGTTCCTAATCTGAAAAAGCTGGGGCTTTTTAATATTGACGGAGTAACCTGCGGGACGAAGGAGTCCGCTCCTACGGGAGCCTTCGGCCGGTGCAGAGAGGTTTCTATGGGAAAGGACACCACAACCGGCCATTGGGAGATTGCCGGCCTTGTGTCACAAAGAGCGATGCCTACCTATCCCCACGGCTTTCCGGAGGAAATCATTCGGGAATACGAGAGGCTTACTGGGCGTAAGGTGCTGTGTAACCGCCCTTATTCCGGCACCGACGTGATCCGGGACTATGGGGAGCAGGCTCAGAAAAATGGAGGCTTGATCGTTTATACAAGCGCTGACAGCGTGTTTCAAGTGGCGGCTCACGAAGAGACGGTGCCGGTGGAGGAGCTTTACCGGTGCTGCCGCCTTGCCAGGAAGCTGATGACCGGCGAGCACGGCGTGGGCAGGATCATCGCCCGTCCCTTTGTGGGAGAACCGGGAAGTTATGTGAGAACTTCCAACCGGCATGATTTTTCCCTGGATCCGCCCGGAGACACCCTTTTGGATCGGATTTCGGCCCAGCCGGGGCTGTCTATGCTGTCGGTTGGAAAGATCGTGGATATTTTCGCGGGACGGGGCGTCACGGAAGCCTACCGTACAGAAAACAATGCGGAGGGAATTGAAAGGGCCGTTGAACTGACGAGGAAAGACTTCAATGGCTTATGCTTTGTGAACCTGGTGGACTTCGACATGATTTACGGGCATAGGAACGACGCAAAAGGCTACGCCCAGGCGCTTTCCTATTTTGACTGGCAGCTTCCCAGGCTCCTTGAGGGACTGGGCCCGGAGGACCTTTTGATGATAACGGCAGACCATGGCTGCGACCCATCTACGCCATCCACTGACCATTCCCGGGAATATGTGCCCTGGCTGACCGCCGGGAACCGGGTTCGAAAAGGAAAAAATCTGGGAACCCTTCCCACCTTCGCGGATATTTCCGCCACGATATTAGAGTATTTCCGCCTGCCGCCTCTCGCCTGGGGAAAAAGCCGGCTGGCGGATCTGCTAAAAGCCTGATAACAAAAGCGCTGAAAAAGCGGGATGGAGAATGAAAAAAAGCAGCGGACAGCCGGCGGCGCGGGAAACGCGCGGTCAAGCAAACGCGCCGGTGAGAAACGCTGCGGAGAGCCGTTTTGAAAGCAAAGCGGCCGCAGGATTCAAAGATTAACTATTAAAAGTCAACCACAAAAATGAATGGTGGTGGTGAAAATCAG
>ERZ506964.1097-NODE-1097-length-10833-cov-4.145482_pt1 | contig 10833 bp, 9 predicted proteins | sample MGYA00512893_ERZ506964 | MGnify/ENA metagenome assembly ERZ506964 | reverse complement strand
AAAGCGAAAGCGCAGATCGGGATGCTTACGCAGAATATAAAACGGCATGCCGGAAAGCTGCATGAGCCGAATATGAAAATGGTGATCAACGGAACAGGAACAGTTCTCCACACCAATCTCGGCCGTGCACCGATCAGTAAGGAGCATGTTGAGAGACTGGCAGGAATTGTGAGTGGTTACTCCAATCTGGAATACAATCTGGAAGCAGGAGCACGTGGAGAGAGATACTCTCATTTTGAAAAACTGCTTTGTAAACTGACCGGGGCAGAGGCTGCGATGGCGGTTAACAACAATGCTGCGGCTGTTATGCTGATCTTAAGTTCAATGGCAAAAGGCGGGGAAGTTGTAGTATCCCGCGGAGAGCTGGTTGAGATCGGTGGCAAATTCCGGATTCCGGATGTAATGGAGCAGAGCGGAGCTTCACTTGTGGAAGTCGGAACGACGAATAAGACACATTATTCTGATTATGAAGAAGCGATCACAGAGGAGACAAAAGCACTCCTTAAAGTTCATACAAGCAATTACCGTATTGTTGGATTTACAGAGACGGTTACGATCGATGAACTGATTCCGATTGCGCAGGAACACGATATCCCGATCATCGAAGATCTTGGAAGTGGTGTGCTGATCGACCTGAGTAAATACGGACTGACCTATGAACCGACGGTTCAGGATTCCATCCGCAAGGGAGCGGACGTTGTATGCTTCAGCGGAGACAAGCTGCTCGGTGGTCCGCAGGCTGGAATCATCATCGGTAAGAAGAAATATATTGACCAGATGAAGAAGAATCAGCTGACACGTGCACTGCGAATTGATAAATTTACAGCAGCAGCACTGGAACTGGTATTACAGGAATATTTATCAGAAGAAAAGGCAATCCAGAATCTTCCGGTACTGCGTATGATCACAGAGTCCAAAGCGGATGTGGAAAAGCGTGCAAGATCTTTGAAGCGGATTCTGCAGAATGCACATCTTGCTGCAACGATCGGGATGGAACCGTGTGAATCACAGATCGGTGGAGGCTCTCTTCCGCTTGAACGCATTCCGAGTATGGCAGTTACGATTAAGCCGGAGAATATCAGTGTACCGAAGCTGGAAGAAGAGATGCGGCATCTTTCTATGCCAATCATTCCGCGTACAGCTAACGACACGATTTATCTGGATGTGCGGACAATTGAATCCTGCTACTTTAAGAAGATAGCAGAGATGCTGGGAGAATTATTATGAAAAACATTATCGTAGGAACCGCAGGTCACATTGACCATGGGAAAACGACACTGATAAAAGCACTTACCGGACGTAACACGGACCGGTGGGAAGAAGAACAGAGAAGAGGGATCACCATTGACCTCGGGTTTACTTATTTTGATCTGAAAAATGGAGACCGTGTAGGGATCATTGATGTTCCGGGACATGAAAAATTTATCAACAACATGGTTGCGGGAGTTGTCGGAATGGATCTGGTACTTTTGGTTGTGGCAGCGGATGAAGGTATCATGCCGCAGACAAGAGAACACATGGACATTCTGGGACTCCTTGGGATCAAGAAGAGCATTCTGGTGATCAACAAGTGTGATCTGGTCGATGAAGAATGGCTGGAACTCGTTGAGGAAGAAATCCAGGAAGAACTGGAAGGTACTTTTTTGGAAGGTGCACCGGTTGTTAAAGTATCGGCTGCAACCGGGCAGGGGCTTGATGAACTGACGGATACGATCCAGCAACTGATGTCGGATGAGGTGGTTGCAAAGGATACACAAACTATTCCAAGACTTCCGATTGACCGGGCATTTACCTTGTCAGGCTTTGGGACAATTATCACAGGGACACTTATCTCTGGTACGATCACCAGGGAAGACGTTCTGGAAATGTATCCGATCGGAAAAGAGTGCAAGATCCGTAATATCCAGGTACATGGGCAGAATCAGGACAAATGCTATGCCGGACAGAGAGTGGCGATCAATCTGTCAAATGTGAAGAAAAAGGAGATTCGCAGAGGTTGTGTGCTTGCGCCGAAGAACAGTATGAAAAATACAGATCTTCTGGATGTGAAGCTGAAAGTTCTGGAAGACTCCATGCGTATCCTTACAAATCATGAGAGATTGCATTTATACACGGGTACGAGTGAGATCCTCTGCCGTGCTGTTCTGCTGGATAAGGAGCAGATCGGACCGGGAGAAGAGGGGCTGGTACAGCTCAGACTGGAAGAAGAGATTGCGGTCAAACGAGGCGACCGTTTTGTAGTACGTTTCTATTCTCCGATGGAGACTATCGGAGGCGGGATCGTTCTGGAACCGAATCCGGTGCGTAAGAAACGTTTTGATGCGCAGGCAATCGAAGAACTGAAGAAAAAAGAATCCGGTTCACTTGGCGATGTTATGGAGCTTCAGATCAAAGAACACGGCGACACGATGATCACACTTGCTGAGCTTGCAAAGGTGATGGCACATTCCGTAGATGAACTGAAGGAGTATCTTGAAGAACTGGAAGAATCGGGCACAATCTTTGTATTCCCAATGAAGAAGGATACATATTTGTGGCACAGAGACAGCGAATTTGCAGTACGTCAGAAGATAGAGGAGACATTGCAGAAATATCACAGTGAGCATCCATACCGATATGGAATGAAGAAAGCCGAAATTCACAATACATTCCTGAAAAAGATCAAACCAAACATATTTGATGCGTATATCGAAAGAATGACGGGAGAAAACGTCTATGGAAGAAGGGAAGAATATCTTTCGCTTCCGGGATATGAAGTTCCGAAGGATGCGATGTATCTTCAGACAGAGAAGCTGATCGAAGATACATTTGAAAAAGCAGGATATGATTTTGTGAGATTTTCAGAGATTGATTTTGGAAAAATTCCGCGCCAGACAGCGGAAGATGTGGTTCTCATGATGATTGACGAAGGAAAAGTACTCCGTATCAATGAAGAGATGTTTACGATGAAACACCTGATGGATGAAGCGAAGGAAAAAATTCAGAATCATCTGAAGGAAGAAAATCTGATCACGATCGCACAGGTGAGAGATATGTTCTCAACAAGCAGAAAGAGTGCGAAACCGATTTTAGAATATATGGACAGCATTAAGGTGACAAAGAAGACAGGCGGAGAAAGTGAGAGGGTGGCATACTTATGAATTTAAAGCAGCTGGAGGCATTTGTTAAGGTAACTGAGTCGGGAAGTTTTTCAAAAGCGGCAAAGCTTTTGTTCCTGACGCAGCCAACGGTCAGTGCACATATCTCTTCTCTGGAGAAAGAACTGGACTCACGGCTTTTTGTCAGAAATACAAAGGAAGTAAAATTGTCGGAAGAAGGAAAGCAATTATACCAGTATGCGCGCCAGATGGTGGAACTCGAAAAAGAAATCGAGCAGGTATTTTCCAAGGATGCGCATCGTGAGGAAAAATGTATTACAATTGCGACCTCTACGATTCCGGCGCAGTATGTTCTTCCGGCGATTCTGGCGAAATTCAGAGAGACTTATCCGGATGAGCAGTTCCGGATTTCAGAAAATGACAGCTGCGGTGTTGTTGAACAGGTAGCAGGGCATATGGTAGATATTGGATTCACAGGTACGGTACTTGAAAAAAAGCATTGCAGATATATGCCTTTTTATCAGGATGAACTGGTTGTTATCATGCCGAATACCGAGTTTTATCAGGAAATACAGAAGCGCTATAAGACAGCAACATGGATAAAGAATGAACCGGTCATTATGCGGGAAGAAGGATCGGGAACCCGCAAGGAAACAGAAAAAATATTGAGAAAAGCAGGAATTATGCCTGATACCCTCAATATAGTAGCATGCATTGAGAATCCGGAAGCAATAAAAAGGTCAGTAAAGAGTGGGCTTGGAATCACGATCATATCAAGACTTGCAGCAGAAGAGGAGATCCGGACCGGACAGGTTCTGGAATTCCCGTTACAGAAGGATGAAAGCAGTCGTTATCTGAACCTTGTATACAATAAAAACTATCAGCTGCCTGCAGCAGCAGAGCATCTGATCCGGATTGTAAAGGATTTCTATCCGGATGCACATATGGGGAAATGAAAAGAGGATCAATATGATATATTTAGATAATGCAGCAACCACAATGCGCAAACCACAGGAAGTAATTGATGCGATCACCGCAGTAATGTGCTCAATGGGGAATGCCGGAAGAGGTGTCAACGAGGCATCTCTCGGAGCAGCAAGAACCGTATATGACACAAGAGAGAAGCTTGCAGGTTTTTTCGGGGCGGAAGATGCAAGACAGATCGTATTTACCATGAATTCAACGGAGAGTCTGAATATTGCAATCAAGGGGATCTTAAATCCGGGAGACCATGTGATCTCTACGGTTTTGGAACATAACTCTGTTCTCCGACCACTTTATGAGATGGAGAAAAAGGGAGTTGAAGTGACATTCCTTGGATGTGATGAAAAAGGAACTCTGGATTACGCAGATTTTGATAAAGCAATCAAAGAGAATACAAAAGCAATTGTCTGTACCCATGGTTCCAATCTGACGGGAAACAAAGTGGATGTGGAGCGGATCGGGGAAATTGCAAAAAAACACGATCTGTTGTTTGTGGTAGATGCATCACAGACTGCCGGTGTATTTCCGATCGATGTGCAGAAGATGCATATTGATATTCTGTGTTTTACCGGACATAAGGGACTTTTAGGACCGCAGGGGACTGGTGGAATGTATGTGAGAAAAGGCGTTCATGTCCGGCCACTTCTTTCAGGCGGTACCGGTGTGCAGACCTATAGTAAGACACAGCCGGAAGAGATGCCGACAGCACTGGAAGCAGGAACACTTAACGGACACGGAATTGCCGGACTGGATGCTGCGATCGGATATCTGGAAGAAACAGGAATTGATACGATCCGCGCAAAGGAACAGGCATTGATGAAGCGGTTTTATGAAGGGATAAAAGAAATCCCGGGAGTCAAAATCTATGGGGATTTCAGCAGCATGGACCGCTGTGCGGTAGTGAGCCTGAATATCAGAGATTATGACTCGGGAGAAGTCAGCGATGCACTTCTGACAGATTATGGGATTTCTACCCGTTCAGGAGGACACTGTGCACCACTGATGCATGAGGCACTTGGAACCGTAGAGCAGGGGGCTGTCAGATTCAGTTTTTCCCACTATAACACAGAGGAAGAAGTGGATATGGCAATCCGGGCAATCTGCGAGCTTGCAGAAGAAGAGTAAAATTTTATAAGATTAGAGATTGATAGAAGACCGATATAGTATTGATAGTATCAATATATATATCGGTCTATTTTAATTATGAATTGGACAAGAAGTTGTGCAAAAGATATAATTAAAAGGTAACAAAAAAGTCTTTAATAGTCAAAATGACGAATGAGAGAAAGACGAAGGAGGAAGAAAAATGAATTTATCAGATTCAAAGAAGAAGCTTGCACTTGCGGGGGTTCTGTGTGGGCTTGTAGCTGCATGTCTGGCTTACTTTGGTAATCCGGCAAACATGGCATTCTGTATTGCCTGCTTTATCCGTGATACGGCAGGAGCTCTGGGATTTCACCAGGCCGAAGTTGTGCAGTATGCAAGACCGGAGATCATCGGTCTTGTGATCGGAGCATTTATTATTTCAGTGGCAACAAAAGAATACCGTTCAACAGCGGGATCTTCACCGATGATCCGCTTTATCCTTGGTATGGTAATTATGATCGGTTCCCTGATTTTCCTTGGATGCCCGCTCCGTATGGTGATCCGTATGTCAGCAGGTGACCTGAATGCATGGGTAGCACTGATCGGTTTTGTACTTGGAGTTGGAACCGGAGCATTTGCACTCAAAAATGGTTTCAGCCTTGGACGTGCGCATGAGACAAACAAAGAAAGTGGAGCGGTGCTTCCGGTACTGATGCTTGGTATTCTGATCCTTGCAACCTGCTCAACACTTCTCAAAGCAAGTGAAGCAGGTCCTGGAAGCTTTCATGCACCAATTATCATGTCGCTGATCGGTGGACTTATTTTCGGAGCACTTGCTCAGAAATCAAGAATGTGCTTCGCCGGCGGAATCCGTGATGCGATCTTAATGAAGAACTTTGATCTTCTTACAATTATTGCAGGTCTTTTTGTAGTAATGCTGATCTTCAATCTGGCAACAGGAAGATTTGTACTTGGATTTAACACTCCTGGAATCATTGCACATTCCAACCATCTGTGGAATATCCTTGGCATGTATGCAGTAGGATTCGCGGCAGTTCTTGCCGGCGGATGCCCGCTTCGCCAGCTGATCCTTGCAGGACAGGGTTCTTCTGATTCAGCAGCTACTGTACTTGGCATGTTCTTTGCAGCAGCACTTTGCCATAACTTCGGACTTGCATCAAGCGGAACAGCTATGAATGCAGAGACAGGCGAACTCGTTGCAGGAGCCGTAACGCCGAATGGAAAAGTTGCTTGCATTATCTGTATTATCGCATGCTTTATCATTGCATTTACAAACAAAAGAGAGCAGGCAAAATAGTCAGAAACCGCAAGATATAGATGGATAATCCATAAGAAATATGATATGCTAGGAAGGCAGGTAAAAAATATGAAAGAAGTAGATGCAAGAGGACTTTCGTGTCCGGAACCGCTGATGCTTACCGCAGAGGCACTGAAGAATGCAAACGGACCGATCAAGGTTCTTGTGAGCGAACCTCACCAGAAGACTAATATCGAGAAGTTTGCGAAGGACAAAGGAAAGAAGGCAACTTCTACCGAGAAGGGCTCTGAATTTGAAATTGTGATTGAATAATGAGAAAAAAAGAGTTAAAGCTGGTTATCACATTCCATACAACAGCGGATGCGATGGCGATGGAAAAAGAATGTAAAAAAGTTGGTGCACAGGGACGTATGATTCCGGTGCCGAGAAGTATTTCAGCAGGATGCGGGCTTTCCTGGTGCGCACCACTGGAATGCAGGGAAGAACTGAAAAATGTCATGCAGGGAATCGGTCTTGAAGAAGAAGAGATCCACGAGTGTATGGTATAAGAAGAGGTAAAACGAGGAAACCGCAAGATGAGGAATCATTTTTGCGGTTTCCTTTTTTGTTTTATTTAACAGGAAATTCTGAAAACATATTTCTAAAATCATTTACTGAGAATATTCGTGGAACAAGAAAAATAATTCTTTACATTTAGACTGATTTTGGATACATTATTAGTATATCCTACTAATTAACTGCGGTATGGTGGAGGGGAAGATGAAAGGATTATCAGAAAAGCGGTTGAGCGATTATATGGCAGAACAGATTGCGGATGAAATTCTGGCGGGCAGGATAGAAGGAGGAAGCCAGTTAAAGCAGGAAGAGCTTGCTGAGGTATTTGGAGCATCCAGAATCCCGATCCGTGAAGCATTTCAGGTTCTGGAGAGTCAGGGGCTGATCGTGAGGCTGGCAACAAAAAGAATTTATACGGTTGAGCTGGATGAAGAGCAGATAGAACTGATTTTTGAGATGATCGGGGAAATCCTCAAAAAAGCGGTTCAGCATGTCCTGAATACGAAAAGTCAAACAGAGGAAAAGGAAGTATTTTCGACGGAAACAAGACCGGACCAGTTGCTTCTTGCACAGATGGAGAATGGATATCTGACGAATCTGCTGAAAAATGCTTCGGAGTGTTATATCCGGTTTGCCACAAAATGTAAAGAGACGGATGGAAAAAAAGAGACAGAAAAGGCAATCTGCGAAAAGATAGCAGGTGCATTAAATGGTGCGGAAAAATATACAAAAACATTTGCAAAAGCGGTCAATAGTGAGATTGACAGATGGGTATTGCTTCTGGCAGAGCAGGTGAAGGAAGAAAGAAGGAAGAATAGATGAATGGTTTAAAACCGATCAAGATGCCGTCAGCGAAGGAAAAAGTTGCTGCGGAGCTTAGAAAAGCAATTTTATCAAGGCAAATGAAAGAAGGAGAGATCCTTTCACTCGACAGTGTGGCATCTCAGCTGAATGTGTCGGCAATGCCGGTAAGAGAAGCATTTCAGATTCTGGCGAGGGACGGGCTGATCCAGCTTCGGAAGAATAAAGGGGCAGTCGTCCTTGGAATCACGGAAACTTATATCCGGGAACATTATCAGCTCCGCGCGATCCTCGAGAGTGCGGCAGCAAAGCTTGCAGCAGAACCGGGAACAGATATTGCGGAAATAGAAGATGTCTATCAGGAATCTTGTGAGGCACTGGAAAACGGGGAATCCCAGAAATACACGGATCTCAACCGTGCATTTCACAATGAAATCTGGAGTGCGGCAGGTAATGGAAAGATGAAAAAAATGATCTCCGAACTCTGGAACGGACTTTCTATGGGAAGTATGGTTTCAGAAGGTGATTATGCGAAGGTATCGATCAAAGAGCATGGAAGGATTCTGAAAGCACTCCAGGAGCATAATGTCGAAGCGGCAGAAAAAGAGATGTATGCGCATATCATGCGAAGCCGCGATGATATGCTGACGTATTACAAGTAGATAAGTGTAAGAAAATAAAAGATATACACAGAACATAAAAAGATTTTGAGAGTATAGATACTTCTTGAAGTCTTTTTTATTTGCAAAAAATTTCATTTCGTGCAATATGACAGAAGAATCTTAGTCAGAATATACAAAATAGAATATGCAGAATTATGCTATCCGCCAAAATGATAAAAAGTAATTGACATTTTGGTGTCAATGAATTATATTAAAATCAAGATTTGGATACAAAATCAGATATCAAGCATCAGATATCAAGTAAAAGACATCCAGAAAAGAAACTAAAAAGAGAAATGAGGAGGTAGCAAAATGAGTCAGGTAACTATCACATTATTGTTCCTGCTGTTTGCGATCGTGATGTTCATGTGGGAAAAAATTCCGTTAGGACTGACATCCATGATTGTCTGTGTGGGACTGGTAGTCACGGGAGTTCTGGACTGGAAGACAGCATTTTCAGGATTCATTGACAGCAACGTCATCCTGTTTGTTGCGATGTTCATTGTAGGTGGCGCACTTTTTGAAACAGGAATGGCAAACAAAATAGGGGGAGTTGTAACACATTTCGCCAAGACAGAGAAGCAGCTGATCGTTGCGATTATGGTTATCGTAGGCGTGATGAGCGGTTTCCTTTCCAACACAGGAACAGCCGCAATTCTGATCCCGGTAGTCATCGGTATCGCAGCAAAGTCGGGATATTCAAGATCAAGACTTCTGATGCCGCTTGTATTTGCAGCAGCGATGGGAGGTAACCTTTCTCTGATCGGAGCTCCGGGTAACATGATCGCACAGTCACAGATGGAAAGCATCGGACTGAAATTTGGATTCTTCGATTATGCAAAAGTAGGTGTACCGATCCTGATTGTCGGAATCATTTATTTCGCACTGATCGGATACAAATTTCTTCCGAACAAGACAGATGCAGCTGGAGACAGCATTTATGATGAGGCACAGGATTTCAGCAATGTATCAAAGTGGAAACAGACACTTTCCCTGGTTATTCTGATTCTTACACTTCTCGGAATGATCTTTGAAGAACAGATCGGAATCAAGCTTTGTGTAACGGGTTGCGTCGGAGCAATTGCCCTGATTCTTACAGGAGTTATCAGTGAGAAAGATGCACTTCTTTCCATCGATCTGAAGACGATCTTCCTGTTCGGTGGAACACTTTCCCTTGCAGCAGCACTTGATCAGACAGGGGCAGGAGAGTTGATTGCTGATAAAGTAATCGGACTTCTTGGAAAGAACCCGTCACCTTATGTACTTACATTTGTAATTTTCATGCTGTGCTGTGTACTTACCAACTTTATGTCGAATACAGCAACAACAGCACTTATGGCACCAATCGCTGTGTCAATCGCACAGGGAATGGGAGCAGACCCAAGCGCAGTACTTATGGCATGTGTCATCGGAGGATCATGCGCATACGCAACACCGATCGGAATGCCGGCAAACACAATGGTTGTCACAGCCGGAGGATATACATTTAAAGATTATGCAAAAGCAGGTGTGCCGCTGATTCTGGTATCCACCGTAGTAAGTATGATCTTACTTCCGATATTCTATCCATTCTTCCCGTAAGAAGGGATAACAAAGTAATTAAATTAAATGCAATATAAAAAGAGGAGGATTTTAAAATGTCTAGAGAAGAACAGGTAACACAGCTTACAGATTACATGGCAAAGTTCATTGCACACGTTGCCAAAAAACTTCCAGATGATGTCATCGCAAAACTTCAGGAACTCAGAGAGAAAGAGGACAGCCCACTGTCTAAGGTAATCTACGATACCATGTTCCGTAACCAGGAACTCGCAGTAGCTCTTAACAGACCAAGCTGCCAGGATACAGGTGTCCTTCAGTTCTGGGTAAAATGTGGAACAAAATTCCCACTGATCGATGATCTGGAAGCATTACTGAAAGAAGCAGTAGTAAAGGCTACATTCGAAGCACCGCTTCGTCACAACAGCGTTGAGACATTCGATGAATATAACACAGGAAAGAACGTAGGAAAAGGAACACCGACCGTATTCTGGGATATCGTTCCAAACTCTGACAAATGTGAAATCTACACATACATGGCAGGTGGCGGATGTACACTTCCGGGAAAAGCTATGGTTCTGATGCCAGGTGAAGGATACGAAGGTGTAACAAAATTCGTTCTCGATGTTATGACAAGCTACGGACTGAATGCATGTCCTCCGCTTCTTGTAGGTGTAGGTGTAGCAACTTCTGTAGAAACAGCAGCTCTGCTTTCCAAGAAAGCTCTGATGCGTCCGATTGGCTCTCACAATGATAACGAAAGAGCTGCAAAGATGGAAAACCTTCTGGAAGACGGAATCAATGCAATCGGCCTTGGACCACAGGGAAT
>ERZ506964.1073-NODE-1073-length-11137-cov-4.936654_pt1 | contig 11137 bp, 9 predicted proteins | sample MGYA00512893_ERZ506964 | MGnify/ENA metagenome assembly ERZ506964 | reverse complement strand
GCTTCCTGCCCTGTGTAAAATTTCAAAACATGGTATTCATTTTGCAGATATAATTCTACGACATCCGCAATTTCTTTTTCATCATCTACAACTAAAATATTCATATTTCACTTTTCCTTTCCGTATATAGAAAGATTTGCGTATAAAACAGCAGACCGGAAAACACACCTTTTTGATGCAGTTCCCGGTCCCCTTTTTCTTCATTCTTCTTTTTTACAGTTCGCAGTTATTCACAGTTCTTGGGAACGGAATTACGTCACGAATGTTGGACATTCCTGTAAGATACATGATGCATCTCTCAAATCCAAGTCCGAATCCTGCATGTCTTGTAGATCCGTACTTTCTCAGATCCAGATAGAATCCGTAATCTTCTTCCTTAAGTCCAAGCTCTTTCATTCTTGCAACAAGCTTATCGTAGTCGTCCTCTCTCTGGCTTCCTCCGATGATCTCACCGATTCCAGGAACCAGACAGTCAACTGCTGCTACGGTCTTGTTATCATCATTCATCTTCATGTAAAAAGCTTTGATCTCCTTCGGATAATCGGTAACGAATACCGGACGTTTGTAGATCTCTTCTGTCAGATAACGTTCATGCTCTGTCTGCAGATCTGCTCCCCATGATACTTTGTATTCAAATTTGTCATTGTGCTTTTCAAGGATTTCGATTGCTTCTGTGTAAGTAACTCTTGCGAAATCAGAATTTACAACGTTGTTCAGACGGTCGATCAGTCCTTTGTCTACGAAAGAATTGAAGAAATTCATCTCTTCCGGAGCGTTTTCCATCACGTAGCGGATAACATATTTCAGCATGTTTTCTGCAAGGATCATGTCATCTTCCAGATCTGCAAATGCGATTTCCGGCTCGATCATCCAGAACTCGGCGGCATGACGTGTGGTGTTGGAATTCTCCGCACGGAATGTCGGTCCGAATGTGTAAATGTTGCGGAATGCCTGTGCATAAGTTTCACCGTTCAGCTGTCCGCTTACGGTAAGGTTTGTCTCTTTTCCAAAGAAATCTTTGGAATAATCAACAGTTCCGTCTGCATTTTTCGGCACATTGTTCATATCCAGTGTTGTTACCTGGAACATTTCTCCTGCACCCTCGCAGTCACTTCCTGTGATCAGCGGTGTATGTACATATACGAATCCTCTTTCCTGGAAGAATTTGTGGATTGCGTAAGCAGTCAGTGAGCGTACTCTGAACACTGCCTGGAAAGTATTGGTTCTTGGACGAAGATGTGCAATACTTCTTAAATATTCAAAGCTGTGACGTTTTTTCTGAAGCGGATAATCCGGTGCAGAGGTACCTTCTACAACAACTTCTGTTGCCTGGATCTCAAATGGCTGCTTTGCCTGTGGTGTTGCGACAAGTGTTCCTTTTACAATGATTGCCGCACCAACATTCAGCTTGGAAATCTCGCCAAAGTTCTCCATATTATCATGATATACTACCTGAAGGTTTTCAAAGAAAGATCCATCATTTACAACGATAAATCCAAATGTCTTAGAATCACGGATACTACGCACCCATCCCCCGATGGTCACTTCTTTATCCAGATATTCCTCTCTGTTTCTGTATAATTCTCTTACTGTTACCAAATCCATCTGTTCTGTTCCTCCGTATTACTCTCTTATATATTTCACATAACCCCAATGAGCCTTGTAAACATTGCCGACAGCTTCTGCTGCCATTTTCTACTTTTGCAATATGTCCAGTATACCATTAAACTACCGCAGTTGCAACGATGTAAAAAGAATCTGATTACATTTGAAAGTACTTTCGCAATGATTTTTTTATTGTACTCTAATCAATATTCCTTAATCGATAGTTCATTTTTCCTTAAGAAATTTTCTTTTTCTTTTATGATATAGACATATTTTGAACACAATTTATCTGTATACTAAGAGTCAGATAGTTGATAAACAACTATCTCCCCCCTCATAAAGTAAGCGCAATCGGGTTACCCCGATTGCCGCACTTTACTCTCATTCCTTTAGAAATTAAATAAAAGCACAAGAAAACCCGCTGGTCGAAAGATCAGCGGGTTTTCTCGTTACTGTTTATGAAACACAAAATATCAGGAAGCTGCAAAACAGCTCCCTAAATCACATACGATTATTCTTCTACATCCTGCACATCATAATACTTGATCAGCGCCTGTGTCCCAAGATCTCCAAGCCCTTCCTGTGCCAACTCTTCATAATTTGACAGTACCAGACTCAGCACCTCAAGACTCAGTCCGCTCATATTTGCCTCAGTCAGCGCAAGCTTCATATCCTTGATGAAATGCTTCATAAAGAATCCCGGTGCATAATCTCCGGCAATGATCTTTGGTCCGAAAGCATCCAACTGTTTGCTTCCTGCTGCCCCGGTAGAGACCGAATCAAAAAGGACATTCAGATCCAGTCCTTTGGCCTGCGCATAGGAAAAGGCCTCACATACACCACTTAAGGCACCGGCGATCATAATCTGATTAGCAAGCTTTGCATGCTGTCCACATCCGGCTTTTCCCTGATAATTGATGTTTGTTCCCATTGCTTTGAAAAGCTCCATACAAGCTTCATAATCTTCTTTCTCGCCGCCCACAAGGATGGATAATGTAGCGTTTTTTGCTCCGGTATCCCCACCTGTTACAGGCGCATCCAGCACATGGAATCCTTTTTCTGTGCCCTCTTTTGAAATCTTTTCTGCAAGCATCGGGCTTGTAGTTGTCATATCGATCAGATAGGTTCCCGGATCTGCATTTTCCAGAATACCGCCTTCATCGAAGTAAACCTCTTCCACATCTTTCGGAAAACCAACGATGGTGATCACTGCATCACATCCAGGTACACATTCTTTGATAGATTCATGGAAAATTGCACCCTCGCTGATCACATCATCGACTTTCGCTTTTGTTCTTGCGTAAATATGCAGTTCATATCCTGTTTTCATAAGGTTGCGCACCATGGATTTTCCCATGATGCCAACACCGATAAATCCAATTTTTTTCATAGTGAACTCCTCTACTTTGGACTTACAATCTTTCCTGCCACCGCGCAGCTTGCCGCTGTTCTCGGAGATGCCAGATAAATCTCGACCTTAGAAGTTCCCATACGTCCAAGGAAGTTACGGTTGTTGGTTGCAACCACACGTTCTCCGTCTGACAGAATTCCTCCGGTACGTCCACAGCAAAGTCCGCAACCCGGATGGGTAATGATCGCACCTGCCTCAGATAAAGTCGTAAGGATTCCCATATCTGCTGCCTGTTTGTAGATCTTACGGCTCGCCGGAGTCACGATCAGTTTTACAAAATCCGCAACTTTTTTGCCCTTTAACACTTCTGCTGCTGCCTGAAGATCCTCCAGACGTCCGTTTGTGCAAGAGCCGATAAATACCTGATCGATCTCGGTTCCTTCTACCTCGGATACATTTCTGATCTTGTCAACCTGTGACGGAAGGGCCATAACCGGTACAAAGTCCTCTGCTTTATAAGTGATCGTTCTCATATAAGTTGCATCCGGATCACCAACCAGACTCTTCTGATAATCATTTAATTCAATATTGCAATACTCGGCAGTTTTCTCATCCGGTGTGAAAAGTGCGCATTTTGCTCCTGCTTCGATTGCCATGTTTGCCATTGTCATACGGCTTGCAACTGTCATATTTTCAATGGTGCTTCCGGCAAATTCAAGTGCTCTGTAAGTAGCACCGTCTGCTCTCAAATCACCGATCAGTCGTAAGATGATATCTTTTGACATGACATTTTCCGGAAGTTCACCATCGATCACAACTTTGATCGTCTCCGGTACCTTGATCCACATCGTTCCGGTTCCAAGGATACTTGCCATCTCGGTATAACCGATACCAGATGAAAATGCTCCAACACAACCATAAGTTGTGGTATGGCTGTCGGTTCCGAATGCGATATCACCCGGTTTAACATAGCCGGCCTCTGTCATCAGCTGATGGCAGATTCCGTCACTTCTGTGTACATGTGTAAGTCCGTATTTATCTGCAAATGCATCTCCGGTACGAAAATGTCTGGTATCATCCTGCTGACTTGCTGGAACCAGATGATCATAGATCAGAACAACCTTGTCCGGATCATGCAGTTTCGTAAATCCCATTTCTTCAAATTTTTCTGCCACAAAGGGGATGAAAATATCATGGATCATCACGCGGTCAACGTTAACCGTCACAATGTCTCCCGGCTTTACGGCTTTTCCTGTATTGTGTCTGATAATTTTTTCAATAATCGTCTCGCCCATTTTCTTCTCCTTTCCGGTTAATCCAGTCCATTCAGCTTGCGCATGGCTTTTACCAGACCGCCAGCCTGAATAATGCTCATCAGATTCTCCGGCAGAGAAGCAATCGGATATTCCTTGCCATTATAATCCACATGCTCATTCATCACTACCGTGATCTCGTCGCCCTCTTTCATATCATCATAAAGATCCGGCTGTTCAATCAGAAGGAGTCCGTTGTTGATCGAATTACGGAAAAAGATCCTTGCAAATGATTTGGCGATCACACACTGCACACCCATTGCCTTGATGATCTCCGGTGCCTGTTCTCTTGACGAACCGCAACCAAAGTTCTTTCCTGCTACAATGATATCCCCCTTCTGGATCTGTCCGGCAAGTTCCGGACGAAGAGGAGAAAAGCCATACTGCTTCATATCATCGATTGTCTTGAGTGCAAGGTATTCAGTTGGAATGATGATATCGGTATCAATGTCATCTCCAAGAACCCATACACGTCCTGTAAATTTATCCATCTTATGTCACCTCGTCAAACGTAATTTCGTCTCTTACACATCACTTGCCAGTGCAATTTCTCCGGCAATGGCAGATGCTGTAACGGTTGCAGCCGATCCAAGATATACCTTGGAACTCGGATGTCCTGCACGTCCCTTAAAGTTGCGGGTTCCTGTACTGATCAGGACTTCATTTTCACCGATTACGCCCTGGCAGCTTCCCCAGCATACACTACAATTCGGGTTCATCACGATCGCACCTGCATCCATGAAGATGTCGATCAGTCCTTCTTCCAGAGCCTGTCTGTAAATAGTCTGACTTGCCGGAACAACAAGGAATCTTACTTTTTCAGATACTTTCTTTCCTTTGATAACCTGTGCGCCTACACGGAGATCTTCGATACGTCCGTTGTTGCAGGATCCAAGGAATGCCTCATCAATCTTGATACCGCGCACGTCTTTTGCCGGCGCAAGATTGTCTACAAAATCCGGTTTTGCAACAACCGGCTCTACCTTGGATAAGTCAAATGTATATTCTCTTACATAATGCGCATCCGGATCGCTGTGATATACAGCCTTTGGCTCGCGTCCATGCTCTTTTAAATATTCCATTGCCACATCATCAACTTCAAAAATACCGGTCTTAGCTCCGGCTTCTACTGCCATATTGCAAAGTGCGATACGGTCACTGATTGTCAGAGTCTTCGCGCCCTCTCCGGTAAATTCCATCACCTGATAGTTACATCCGTTGGCTCCGACTTCACCGATGATGGTGAGGATCAGATCTCTCGCATATACACCTTCCGGCAGCTTTCCAACCAGGTTGAATTTCACAGTCTCCGGTACCATTACCCAGGAAGTTCCTGTTACCATACCGTAAAGGAAGTCTGTACATCCAACACCGGTTCCGAATGCACCAAGTGCACCGTAAGAACAGGTATGGCTGTCTGCACCAAAGATCAGTTCTCCCGGACGAACATAATTTTCCATCATAATCTGGTGGCATACACCTTTCCCTTCCCAGAAATCAATGTGGTTTGCCTTTGCAAAATCACGCATCTTCTTCTGGGATGCGGCTGTCTTTGGACAGTCAGACGGTACGTTGTGATCTACGATAAATACCAGCTTGCCTGTATCTGCAATATGTGGATTTTTTAATTTATTATTATACATATCAACGGTAAGATGTGTAGTTCCGTCATTACTCATCAGACGATCCAGTTCTACTGTATGGATGTCACCCGGCTTTACGCTTTCCACACCGGCTGCCGCTGCAATGATCTTTTCAGCAATTGTCATTCCCATCGTCTATTCCTCCTCACGGTTCAGAGACGCAATAAGTCCGCCCTGATTCAAAATATTCTGCATATATTCCGGCAGTTTTGTGCAGGAATAAACCTTTCCATTTGCCTCAGCGGTTCCTTCCAGCATATGAAGCTCCATCTGATCTCCGGTCTTTACTTCATCCGGAAGGTCTTTACAGACAATAGCAGGAAGTCCGATATTGATAGCATTTCTATAAAAAATTCTTGCAAATGATTTTGCGATAACAGCTTTTACACCTAACGCTTTTAACACACCCGGAGCCTGCTCTCTGGAAGATCCACATCCAAAGTTCTCTCCTCCGACCACGAAATCTCCCGGTTTTACCTTCTGTGCAAAATCCGGATCCAGAGATTCAAATGCGTGGCTCTTCATCTCCTCAAGATTCGGCAGCAACAGATACTGGGATGCGATGATCTGGTCTGTATCCAGATCGTTATGAAATTTAAAAATAGTCCCTTTTTCCATAAAGCATATTCCTTTCTGTATACACATGATTCCTTTATTTTAAGGCTTTTCCGGCATTTCCGCAAGGGAATATTTTAACAGGCTAACGTTGTACTTTATTCAATTCCTATTTTTCATAGGTCCCCTTGCAAATAATTTTTTCTTTTTGCATAAAGATTTTTCCACCTGCAATATAACTGTCAAGCTTCAGGTCATTGTCCCACACAAGCAGATCTGCATCGGCTCCTTTTTGTATTGTCCCTTTCTTACCCTGCAATCCCAGTGCCTCCGCTACATGTGATGTCATATATGGAAGTGCATCTTCCAGCTTCATATCAAGCTCATGTACCATATACAGAAGTTCTTCCCGCAGCGCATCTACTGAGGAAACACCGATTTCCAACAGGCTTCCGTCTTCTCTGTATTTTGACCAGCTTCCGTGTCCGTCGGAGCTGATGGTAATATGCTCCGTCGGGATTCCCTTTTCTTTTGCTTCTAAAATGCATCCGCCCGGACAAAAGTCCTCACTGATGCCACAGGTGAGATCGATGTATCCACCCTTTTCAAGCAACTGATAGCCCTCTTCCAGAAGACCTTTTCTGCGGTTCACATGAGTCGGACGGAAAATCTTGATCGGAATCATACTCTTTTCCAAAGCTTCAAACACCGGCGATAATCCAGCATCTGCATCTCCCATATGCAGCACCACGATTCCAGGTTTTCCGCTTAACATACCTGCCGTTCTGGTCTTGCTCGCAAGCTGGATCAGTTCACTTTCCGTCACATTCGGTGCCCGATGATCTGAAATGGCAAGTTTCACGCCAAGTACTTTTTCAACAAACATAATATCCCGATCTACCTCTCCAGTAATAGTCGGACTTGGATATCCATATGCACCGGTAAGCATATACGCACTTACCCCTTCTTCGCATAAAGCCTGTACTTTTGCGTAAAGATTTTCAACACTCCTTGTAAGTCCGTCCGTTCCAAGAAGTCCTACAACCGTTGTAATTCCGCCTTTTACCAGTTCTGACAGCTGAAGTTCCGGTGTACGGGTATGAAAGCTTCCTTCCCCACCGCCTCCGGTAACATGAACATGCTGATCAATAAACCCCGGTGTAAGAATTCTTTCCTCTGCATCAATAACTTCACATGCGATCGGAAAATCCTCGATCTTATCTTCCATACATTCAATTTTTCCCCCACATACTAAAAGATCCTTTTTTCCAACATACTCCGGTGCATAAACTTTTGCATTTTTAATAAGTAACATTTTCTTTCCTCCTCTTTATGACATTCTTTTATTTTCATACATTAATTTGTCTGCCTGATGAATTGCCTCCGCAATCGGATGTCCCCATGTGTATCTACTATCTCCCTTCCCTCTTAATTTTATCTTTCTATATTATCCTGCTTCTTCAGCAATTCCAAAAGCTCTTTTTCAGGAAGCGGCTTGGAAAAATAATAGCCCTGGATCATCTCGACTCCCCAGCTGCTGATCTGTTCCATTTCTTCCTGTGTTTCCACCCCCTCGGAAACAATATGATAATTCATTTTATGAAATGTTTCTACAACACTTTCATAGAAAATTGCCCGTTTATTATAAAGGAAACCATTCATCGTCTGATAATCATCCTGTATCACCTCTGTCAGACCATTTTTCGCAGATAAGGCTTCCAGATATTCAGCATATTCTAGAATAAGCCCGCTGTCTCCGAGTTTCTGCGCATTCATGATCCCGCTTATGATCACAGGCATCGTAATAATTTTATTGTTGACATTCAGCTTACTGTTTCCATCAAACATTCTCTTCAGCTGCGTAAGATAATATTCATATTCTTCAAGTGAACCAGTAAGTATCATAAAACTCTTTCCCGTTGTACGAAATGCTTTTTTCCCGCACATCTCACCAAGTTTTCTTGCTGTCAGCTTTAAGATTGAATTACCGCCCTGTACCCCTGCGATTTTATTAATGTGCTTCAATTGATAAAGATACACCGTAATAATGTGAAATGATTTTCCCGCACTGATCAGCTCATTGCTTTTTCTGGCCAGATACAGATGATTATATAATCCGGTAAGTGTATCGATATTTGCATGAGGATTGTTGATCGTAATAAATAGTACCAGAATTCCCAGACTCATACCAAACCCTGTTGTAAGAAGCGGATGATATAAAAGCTGGATCACCACTCCCGCACCGGATATCAACAGGATTTCCAGCAGACTCTTCACTTTTTGATAGCCCAGTTTTTTCCGCCATATGACAATAAGGATCAAGGCTGCTACCATATGACAAAGTGCACTGTAATACATCAGCATATACCATGGACCTTTCATATAGCCTGCCGGTATATCAAAATAAAACAGCTTTTCCGTGAACGGGTTTGTCAGAATCATCCCCATCAGAATGAATGTCGGCACACCTGATAAAAACATCTTTTTTGCCGAAATGATCTTATTATCATGTAATGTCTGAATATAACAGATCACCGTAAACGGCAGCAATGCCTGAAGCAGATAAAAGATTGTTGTTGCAAGCATTGCAGCAATTTCACAATTACTATTTGGAAAAGAAATATAATAATTACTGGCAAGTTCCGCAACCACATCTAAAATACCGATGATGGCAAAGAAAAGGAATACCTGATTATTCAGATCCTCTGCTCTTTTCTGTCCCAGAAAATACCATAAAACCAGCAACAATATAACCATTGCCGCAATAAGAAAATCTATATTATAAGTCATATTTATCCTCCGCCGGTTTTATTTATTTGAACAAAGCATATCGTCTGCCTGCTGTTCCAGAACACTCCTTTCTGCACTCTGGATGCTTCTTGCCGTTCGGATAACCGTTTCATCACCCATCTGTCTTCCAGATATATCATTAATCTTCTTCAGTTCTGCAATTTTCACAAACAACAATAATACATTTTCAAGTAAAATCGCACCCTCCTGGATCTCTTCAATATACATCTCAAATGATTTCCGGTTTTTCATATCTGTCATCCGGTCTTCCAAGGACATTCTCCTATAAACCTCCTGTTCCAGGCAAAACTGAATGTTGTTGGATACTTTACAAAGCAATCCCCAAAACAAAACAGCAATATAAAGAAGAATGCCAAACTGGAAAATAGATTCATACCAGTAAATGGATAATGCCCAGTACAGTACCAGTGCGATTACACCGCTTATCCCTAATACACCAAATGCCTTTAGACAGAGATTTACTTCCTTCTCCTGCGTTTTCCGATACTCTTTCCACAAAAGAAGAATCATAGACACAACCCCCGTAAATAATAAAAGATGTGTGATAAATAACATGTCTATAAAAGGAATCCTAAACAGAAAATACAAGAATCCCTGTAAAACAGCATTTGCATAAAGAAGAAAAATCCAGACCTGCGGTATCCATCTTACACTTTCACTCACTGTATTTTGTACAAATAACAGCATGGGAACAGGCATCGTCATAAACGCATAAAAGGATATCAGTGTTCCTGCTGCGTTCTGACTTCCATACATCTGATAAATCCCTGAATCGAAAATGCACCACAGACTGCATAGAATCAAAAACAGTGCTACATTTAAAAATTTCTTTTCTACAATTTGTCTGTGTCTGGTATATAAAAAGACAATCACTGAGACGAGACCGAGACCAGTCATTCCCAAAATCATCAGTATCGAAAAAAATGATCCTAGAAGATGCTGCCTAAAAATAAAACAAAACTCTCCGATCATCGGGGCATACACATATAGTCTGGCATTCTTTTTAGTTTCATAGCTGATTGATAACACTTCCTGCCCGATTTTCTCCGGCAAAGAAATATCTGCCCATATTTTCCCTTTCATCTGCCTGTTTTTTTCAAATCTGTTATCTTTATATTGGTAGAGAAGCCGGTCTCCTATGCAGACTTCCAGCTGATACCATCCATTGCTGAAGGTGTACAACTCGCCCCTTTCCGACTCCGTACCCGGCTGATACAGTATTCTGACAAAAATAAGCAACAATGTCACAATGAGCAAAATGCAGAATGCTTCAATTTTTTTCCATTTCTTTCCTTTTTTCATTTCCCTCATCTCCTATGCATTCTGCCGGAAGCTTTTCTACATAGAAAATGTAATTTCCTATGCAAAAAAGTCACCTGCGTTATACAGGTGACTAAAATTTAAGCCGAATAGCTTTTTTCACTTACTCTATTAACCTATCCGCATCTTCTTATTGCAACCGGCTGACATAGCGTACTGCCTTAGTCCCTTTGGCTTTGCGTCACAGTTTTTCAACAGCTTTGCCCCTATAAACATAGTTCAAGTATAGCATATTCAAGATAACGAAACAATATTTTAATTGTTATAATAATCTATAGTTTTACACATAATCCATAACAAGAAACATCGGATACTTTCTGATATATTCTTCCATCTGCTCAATGGCTCCCGAAAGCTGATTTTCAATATATTTTCTGTTATTTTTTGATGTAGGAAGCACATTCTTCACATACCGCATTTTTATATATGGTATATTATATTTGTATACCAAAAAATCTGGAAACAATTGTTTCCAGATTTCTCCTAGAGGCGCCAACCAGATTTGAACTGGTGATAGAGGTGTTGCAGACCTTTGCCTT
>ERZ506964.1062-NODE-1062-length-11212-cov-11.506140_pt1 | contig 11212 bp, 10 predicted proteins | sample MGYA00512893_ERZ506964 | MGnify/ENA metagenome assembly ERZ506964 | reverse complement strand
TGACATATTCATGTCAAAACACCTCGCGGGACAGTGGCTACTGAATAGTTACAAACCGCCTAAAAATAAGGGAATCTCCACCAAGCAAGGCGAATCTTCCCTTATTTTCTCATTATTTTTTATTTCACTGCCCGTTTCTTCCCGGACAACACTGTTCCTGCAATCAGTAACACCGGAAAAACAATCGCTGCAAGGATTCCTTTTTTCAGATTTTCGGAAAACATGCTGGACACATAACCAACCAGAGTCGGACCGCCGGAGCAGCCGAGATCCCCACCAAGGGCTAACAATGCAAACATAGCGGTTCCGCCGTTTCGCATGACAGCAGATGCCTTGCTGAAACTGCCCGGCCACATAATTCCTACGGACAGACCGCAGATTGCACATCCCAGCAGGGACAGCTGTGGAAGCGGAGACAGGGAAATCAGCAGATAAGAGCCTATACAAAGCAGCCCGCTGCCCACCATGAACTTGTCAAGATCGATTTTATCACCAAATTTTCCATAAAACGCTCTGGCACTTCCCATCAGGATGGCGAAAGCCATCGGTCCTGCCAGATCGCCAATCGCTTTGTTTACTCCCAGACCTTTTTCCGCGAAAGTGGACGCCCACTGGCTGACCGCCTGCTCGCTGGCTCCGGCGCAAACCATCATCAATAACAGGATCCAGAACATTTTCTCCCTGCACAGATCAAGAATTGTCATTCCCGTTTCTCCTTCTTCTACCAGAGGAGCAATCGGTGCCTTTGTAAAAATCAGTCCGTTCACAATCGGGATGATCGCCCAGACACACGCAAGGATCTTCCAGTTTTCAATCCCGAAAATTTTAAAAAAGCAGGTGGAGATCAGTACAACTGCCACATGTCCCCAGCAGTAAAATGAATGCAACAGACTCATCGCTTTTTCTTTGTTGTCTGTCGGGCAGCTCTCCATGATCGGACTGATCAGTACTTCGATCAGTCCGCCGCCGATCGCATAGATCATAACAGACAATAGAATTCCTGTATACGCATCCGGTAAAAGGTTTGGCAGTACGACCAGTCCGATCAGTCCCAGCGCGGATGCCGCATGTGCGATCACGATCGATACCCTGTAGCCGATCTTATCGACAAATCCGGCAGATAGCAGATCCACGATCAGCTGAACACCAAAGTTGAGTGTGATCAGCATGGTAATCTTACTCAACGGAATCCCATACGTTTTTTCAAAGGTTAAAAATAGCAACGGTACAAAGTTATTGACCACCGCCTGCACCACATAGCCGATAAAACAGGCATATATGGTTTTCTGATACTTATCTTTCATCACTTTTCTCCCATGTGCGCCCCGTTTTCCGGAGCTTATCCTGTTTATATTATATATCAGCCTGTGTCGTTTGTAATTGCATTTATTTCACTTCTTTTTATACTATATATCAGTAACTGTTCAGTACCTTCACAGTTACGCTACCTGCTGTATAGTTACATTCATTCATCCTTTAGCTGAGATACTTTCTGATTGCAGCCTCCTGCAACCCTTCCCCGATCACGATCAGGATCTCCTGTCCTTCTTTGATCGGCTGTTTTTTCAGTTCATGGCGAGTTGCATTGACCTCGATCCAGCTGCCATTTTCTTCCTGCATAAATCCTTTGATCCGGAAGACTGCCCCACAGGACGGATCTGCAAAGATTTTTTTCATTCCAGCAAGAATTTTCTCCACCGGCATCTGACGTTCCATCACATACACCGTGTCAAAACTGTTTTCTTCTGTAAAATCCATTTTTTGATAATTTTCCTGCACATAACCGCATTGCTGAAGCTTTGCAAAATCCTCATCCGTGAGCGCCAGACTGCCTTTCCGGATAATTTCCTGATCCAGTCTGCGACCGCAGCGTACCTTTTCCAGTGCTCTGTTCAGATGTGTAACCGTTGCCTTGATTTCTTCCTTCGTTGCCTCTTCTGCTCGGCTCAACACAACCGCACCCGCATGTGCCGCCTCCGAAGCCAGCAGATACTCAGACATGTCCGAAAGTTCCGACTCCAGCTTTGCGTTGACTACGGTAATGACATTTCCGATCTGATACCACCGATCCAGTGGTTCATCCCGCAGCACATCAAAGAATTCATCCACATCGTATACACCGGATGGTTCCACCAGTACCCGATCATACCCGCACATTCCCATCGCGATCAGCTTCGTGCGAAATCTCCTCCGGTGTGTTTCCCTGTCGCATCCACCGGCGATCATCTCCAACTCGCACTTATCCCCCATCAGTTCCTGCAATAATAACATATCCACATTGACTGCGCCAAAATCATTTTCCAGAATTCCAATGTTCATTCCCTGATCCATCAGATATTTTGCATAGTGTTTGATAAATGTCGTTTTTCCCGAACCTAAGAATCCGGTGATAAGATCAATTGTAACCATAGTTTCTCACCTCACGTTGTTTCCATATCATTCTGTCAGTTTTACATGACTACATTATGTTCGGTATTACTCCTGTTCTCACCTTACCCTCTTGTCACATGATGGATCCGGGTTTCATCATAACGATCCTGCTGGGTTCTCTCTTCTGCCGGATATCCCAGCGCAAAGATACCGAAGGCCCGCTGACTTTCCGGAATACCGATGATTTTTTCTACTTTTTCCATCCTGTCCTCTAACGGCGCGATTCCCATCCAGACACCGCCAAGTCCCACTTCATCGGTGGCAAGCCACATATTTTCCATACAGATACTCAGGTCAATCTGTGCGTACGCCGGTACGGTACATTCTTTCCGGTAAGCGGTAACGATCGCCACCGGTGCTTTCGCAGTGAGTTTTGCGTATGGTGTTGTCTCAGAAAGTTCTTCTAAAATCTCCGGATCTTCCACGATGTAGAATTCCCACGGCTGCTGGTTACAGGCAGATGGTGCTGCCATGGACGCCCTCAGAATATAATCCAGTTTTTCCGGTTCTACCTTTTTTTCCTGATACTTTCTAATACTGACTCTGTGAAATAAATCTGCCATTGTTTTGCCTCCTTACATTTTTATATCTGCTATCTTATCATTTTTTCACAAAACTTCCAATCTATTTCTTCATACAGCTGCTTCTGACATTATTTCCGATTACTGTTCCGTACACCCACAGTTACGGGTAAAATCCATTCCAGGTCTTCTGTCATTCTTAAACATAAAAAATTCGAATCCATCTGTTGTACAACAACTTATGAATTCGAACTTTTTATGTTTTTGATACTGAATTGTTCTGTACTTCGTACTCGCCCAATCCTTTTCAAGTATTCCCTACAGGCTGAACACACCCAGTGACTGCAGAAGCAGTGCTGCCAGCAGAACCGGCGCGATGAATTTTACCATAACAATATACAGTTTCTTTCTTCCGAACTTATAGCCGCCAATCGTTACTTCATCGATAATGGTCTGTGGTTTTACCACCCAGCCGATCAGGATACAGCTGAGCAGTGCAACAGTCGGCATCAGCAGGTTGTTGCTCAGGTAATCCATCAGATCCAGAATCTGTGCAACCGCACCATTCGGAAGTTTCAGTTCAAAGTACAGGACATTGTATCCCAGACACACGATCACTCCGACAATACATGCATAGATCGTTACCAGAACCGTTCCTTTCTTTCTGCTCACATGGAACCTGTCAATAATGTTGGATACAATCGATTCCATGACAGATACGGAAGACGTTACCGCTGCAAAAGATACCATCAGGAAGAAAATCGTTCCAATGGCCGGGCCGGCTGCTCCCATCGCCTCAAAAATCTTCGGCAATGATACAAACATCAGTCCTGGACCGGCGGACATTCCCTCTGTTCCCATGAACGTATACACGGCCGGAACGATCATCAGACCGGCCAGCAGAGCCACCGCGGTATCAAACCATTCAATCTGATTAATAGACCGTATCAGATTCGTCTCTTTCTGTACGTAAGATCCATAAGTTACCATAATACCCATCGCCACACTGATTGAGAAGAACAGCTGTCCCAGTGCATCGACAAATACGATCACAAAGTCTTTCAGTGTCATACCACTGAAATTTGGTACCAGATAAACTTTCAGCCCCTGCAGACCGGTTCTTGTCACACCGTCCGCATCGCTGTGAGACAGCGTCATCGAAAAAATGGAGATGCCAACGATCATGATCAGAAGAATCGGCATCAGGATCCTGCTGTAATTTTCAATTCCTTTGTTTACTCCCCTGTAAACAACAAATGCGGTCAGGAACAGGTAGATAAACAGCCAGATGATCGGCTGCCACACGCTTGTGATATAGCCGGTAAAATAACCGTCCTGTGCGGCTTCCACCCCATGTCCGGTGATAAAGGTTCCCAGATATTTCAGTACCCATCCACCGATGGAACAGTAATATGGCAGAATCACAACCGGAATGATACACGCCAGAATGCCAAGACCGCCCCATTTGGGGTGAATCATCCGGTACGCATTCAACGGACTCTGTCCGGTTTTTCTTCCGATGGCTACATCTGTGGTCAACAGCGTAAAACCAAAGGTCAGTGCCAGAATAATGTAAACCAGAATGAAGGTTCCTCCTCCATCCTTCGCTGCCAGATACGGAAATCTCCAGATATTTCCCAGTCCGACAGCACTTCCTGCTGCTGCAAGTACGAATCCAATAGATCCGGTAAAATTTCCTCGTTTGTTTCCTTTCTCCATACGTTACTCACTTTCTAAAATTTTGTACCTTACTACTGTACCCTGATTTCAGAATCTTGTCTATCATTTTTTCCGGATTTATTGATTTTTCGGCATTTTTACGTGGTTCATCCATCCTATTAAAAACAGACCCCGCCCGGAGAATCATGGCAGAAATTCTCCGGGCGGGGTTCTGATAAGGTTATAAAATATATTATGGGATAGGATAAGATTATATGGAATGTAGATTTTATCGTTATATTACTATTTGATAAAACTTACGTGTTTGCAGATCTCTTCGATTGCTTTTTCTTTTCTCTCGTTGAAGATCACCTTGTTTTCTTCAAACAGGTTTCTTCCGTCTGTATCGATGGATACGATCAGAGGACCGAATTCTTTGACGCGGCAATGCCACAGAGTTTCCGGCATGCCGAGATCTCTCCACTGTGCGTCTACGATCTCTTCTACTTCTGTCGCAGCTACAACTGCATTTCCGGCAGGGAATACGCAGTGGATCGCTTTGTAGTTTTTACATGCGTATTCGGTGTTCGGACCCATGCCGCCTTTTCCGATGATCACTTTGACACCGGTTTCTTTGACGAATTCTTTTTCGAATTTTTCCATACGCATGCTGGTGGTCGGTCCTACGGAAACCATTTCAAATTTATCATTTTCCAGCGGACGGATAATCGGTCCGGCATGGAAAATTGCTGCGTCTCTTACATTTACCGGAAGTTCTCTTCCCTCTTCTACCAGACGTCTGTGTGCAACATCTCTGCAGGTAGTCATGCTTCCGTTCAGGTATACGATATCACCTACATGGATATCCGCCAGATCTTCTTCTGTGATTGGTGTTGTCAGAATTTTCTTTCCATCTTTCATTTCTACCATTATAAAGTCACCCCCGAATGTGTTGTAATTGTATAGTTCAGATCTTTATCAAAAATAATGTGTCCTCTTCTGTGGGACCAGCATCCTACATTGACTGCGACACCGATGGTGGATGGATGTCTTGCGGTATTTTCGATATGTACACCCATGACAGAGTATTTTCCACCCATACCCTGCGGTCCGAGTCCGATGGCATTGATACCGTCCTCGAGCAGTTTTTCCATGGAAGCAGCACGTTCATTTTCGTTATGGCTTCCCAGCGGACGCATCAGTGCTTTCTTGGATAACAGCGCTGCGGTCTCTATGGAGGTTGCAACACCAACACCGACTAACAGCGGCGGACATGCGTTCAGTCCATAGGAAGTCATAACATCCAGAACGAATTTTGTCACACCTTCGTATCCTTCACCCGGCATTAGTACCATGGCTTTTCCCGGAAGCGTACATCCGCCACCTGCCATGTAGCTGTAGATCTCACACTGATCGCTGTCCGGCACGATATCCAAGAATACGGTCGGTGTTCCTTTTCCTACATTTTTTCCGGTATTGTATTCGTCAAAAGTTTCCACGCTGTTATGACGAAGCGGTGCCTGGAAAGTTGCTTTTACAACTGCCTCTTTTAACAGAGCTTCCAGTTCACCGATCAGCGGGAAGTTGGTTCCGCATTTTACCCAGAACTGTAACACACCGGTATCCTGACAGCTTGGACGGTTCAGTTCCTTTGCCAGTCCCTGGTTCTTTTTCATTGTCTGGTAAATGACTTTTGACAGCGGGCTGTCTTCTTTCTCTCCCAGTTCGTCCAGTTTTGCAATAATGTCGTCCGGCAGCACTTTTCCAATATAGTCTACGAAGTTCGCCATATAATTGGTAAGCTTTTCTACCTGTTGTTTTTTATCCATGATGTTGCCTCCTTATATATTTATTTACATTGTTTTTGGTTTTACGGGAAGAATGGAAATGCGATCGGCAGGATCACCATACTGACAATCGTTGCAATAACGATCAGCGGAAAACCTGATTTCACATAATCCATAAATTTATAGCCACCTGCGGTTACTACCATTGTGTTTGCCGGCATACCGATCGGTGTTGCGTATGCACAGGATCCGCCGATGACACACGCCATCAGAACTGCCCTCGGGTCTGCACCCATGCCCTGTGCGATGGACAGACAGATTGGGACCATCAGTGCCGTTGTCGCTGTGTTGGACATAAAGTTTGTCATCACACAGCACAGTAAGAATACAACCAGTGTCAGTACATACGGAGAAGGATTGGATCCCAGTGCTCCGATCACTTTATTTGCGATCTGCTCGCCTGCTCCTGTCTCCTGCAGGGCTGCTGCCAGAGAAAGCGTTCCTCCGAAAAGGAAGATGGTTTTCAGATCGATGGATTTCAGTGCCTCTTTTTCTGAGATGACACCAGTAAGGATGAGAACAATCGCTCCCAATGCACCGGACACATACAGCTTGATGCCAATCTTATCCTCAAAGATCATTGCAAGCAGTGTCAGAATCAGAACCACCAGGGAAGTCCACTGTTTCCATGCCGGAACCTGGCTGAAATCTTTCTGTGTGTCAAAGGTATCATCTCCGGATACCTCGTGATTCGGAAGGAGTTTGTATCCCACGGTTGCATAAAAGAGAATCCCTACCAGAAGGATCGGCAGACCGACGATGGCATATTCGAAAAATCCGAATTCCATGTTCAGCTCTTCCAGGGCTGCCTGTGCGATCAGGTTACCCGGTGCTCCGATCAGGGAGAGGTTTCCTCCCATGGCAGCTGCAAATACCAGCGGCATCAGCAGACGGGATCTTTTGTATCCTGATTTTGCAGCGATTCCGATCACAACCGGGATCAGAACTGCCGCGGTTCCGGTGTTGGATAACACCCCGCTCATCAATCCTACGATTACCATGATGGCTACGATCAGCATCCGTTCGCTCTTCGCAAACTTTGATACGATCAGCCCCACTTTATTTGCCATTCCTGTCTCGAACAGTGCACCTCCCACGATAAACATCGACACAAACAAAATTACGTTGCTGTCGATAAATCCTGAAAATGCTGTCTTCGCATCCAATACTCCAGTGAGTACCAAACCGATACAGACGATCATAGAAGTCAGTCCGAGAGGAATCTTCTCCAGTACAAACATCACCACTGCAAATGCTAAAAACAGCAGTGTTATGGTGGATGGACTCATTTGTAATTCCTCCTTATACCTTTTTCGTTTTTGCCCTTTTGCGGCATCCCACACCGCTTTGCCTTTTAGGTCTGGATGAACTACCGGACGTCCTCGCTTCACCGCTCCCTGTCATGCTTTCATTATATCCGGCACCCCCTGTTTTGTATATTTGCAAAAACTGATGGTAGTATAAAAAAAGATTAATACGAAGAGATATTTTGAGCATTTCAGACAAAATCATGGTATAATAAGAAGCAGTAAACACCGTTTTTTCAGCAATTATTACCAGTTTTATCAGCAAAAACTTCTTATTTTTTGCTCTGCATTTTTCTGGAAAACAAGGAGACTACAACTATGAAACTGATTCAGTTAGAATATTTCTGCGCCGTCAGCCGCTACCACAGTATCACGCAGGCTGCCCAGAAGCTGTATGTCACACAACCGGCGATCTCCAGTGCCATCCGGGAACTGGAAAAAGAATTTTCCATCAATCTTTTTACCCGCTCTAAAAATCACCTGACACTGACCACCGAAGGGGAAGCTTTCTATCAGAAAGCCAGTACGCTGCTTGCAACGATTCACGAGACGGAATCTGAACTTTATGATCTCGGACATCAGGTAACACCGATCCGGATCGGAATCCCGCCATTATTAAGCACACTCTTTTTCCCGGAGATGCTTCTTCTCTTTCATCAGGAACACCCGGCGATTCCCGTGGAACTGCTCGAATACGGTTCGATCCGTGCTTCCCGGCTGGTACAGGAGGAAACACTTGATCTGGCACTTGTCAATATGAACTTTTATGAGATCGATAAACTGAATTCTTATGAGATGCTTTCCGACCAGATCGTTTTCTGTGTTTCGCCGAAGCATCCGCTCGCATCCTATAAAGAAGCGACAATGGAAATGTTAAAAGACGAACCTCTGATCATGTACAACACCGACTCGGTTCTGAATACAACCCTGCAGGCGCGCTTTGACAGCCTTCGGATCAAACCAAAGGTACTTTTAAGTGCCAGCCAGCTCTACACAATACATGACTTTGTAAAAAATCAGCTGGGAGGAGCTTTTCTTTACTCTTCCCTTATGGAAAATATGCCCGGATGTATCGGCATCCCGGTCACGCCCCTGATCCACCAGGAGATCGGTCTGATCTGGAAAAAGGGCAAATACATCAACAGCAGCGTGGAAAAATACATCACGTTCACCAAACACTACGCAGAGACAAAATGGAGGAACTATGGAGCATCAACGACTGACAAATAAAGAAGTGAAAAAGAAAAACCGGAATCAGATTTTCCGTTATATTTGTACCCATGGAACGGTATCCAATCCGGATATTGTCTCCGACCTGCACCTGAGTCTCCCAACCGTGACCAACACCACCAGAGAACTTCTCGAATCGGGGCTTCTGCGGGATCTCGGAGAGATGCAGTCCACCGGTGGCCGCAGAGCCAGAGCGCTGTGTGCCGCTTCGGATTATCGGTTTTCCATCGGACTGGATATCACCCGAAATCATCTTGGCATCCTTCTTTTGAATCTGACCGGAGACATTATAAAATATGAAAGAATGCAACTTGGTTTTTCCAGAAGTTCCGCCTATTTCTCCGAAGTTTGTCAGAAAATTGATGATTTTCTCCTGGAAACGGAGATTTCCGGAGAACAGATCCTCGGTCTTGGCATCTCTCTTCCAGGAATCGTCGATCCGGTACAGAAAATGATCACGTATTCCCATGCCCTCGGTGTGCGGGATCTGCTTTTTTCGGAAATACAATCGTATTTCCCATGGCACTGTACCTTTTTAAACGATGCAAATGCAGGTGCTTTTGCGGAAGGCATCGGTTCGGATCTGCCTTCCTCCTTCTTTTATCTTTCTCTGAGTAACACCGTGGGCGGTGCCATCTTTCACGATGGCAATCTGCTTCCGGGCGATGCTTTCCGCTGTGGAGAAGCCGGTCACATGACTCTGATTCCCGATGGAAAACCGTGTTACTGCGGAAAAACCGGCTGCGTCGATGCCTACTGTTCCGCCAGACTCCTCTCGGATCTGTCCGGCGGACGGCTGGAAGATTTCTTTCTCGGACTTCAGCAGAACAACCCGGACTATCGTTCTGTCTGGGACACCTATCTGAAACATCTGGCTGTCGTCATCAATAATCTGCATATGATCCTCGACTACGACATTGTCCTCGGCGGCTACGTCGGAAGTTTCCTCTCCCCCTGGCTCGATACGATCCGCCGGCTGGTTGCCGAACACAATACCTTCGAAGACGATGGAAGTTTCGTAAAACTATGTACTTATCAGACCGGAGCGGCGGCTTATGGGGCGGCGATGGATGTGATGGAAGAGTTTTTACGGACGGTGTGAGTTCCTGACAGGATTCATTCTGATACCCAAAGAGATCCACCAGATTTTCAGAAAAAATCTGGTGGATCTCTTTTCTTTTATTTCAAAATATGTTTTACAGATATGCAATACTCTGATTCTCAAATACCGCACTTCCATCTGTAACTCCCAGGCAGATTCCCTCCCCAGGATTTGTATACATGCGGGTATTCAAGGCAACTCCGTCCACATACAGTGTAGCAATCGTATCATCCACGATAATCTGTACATGATATTTCTTTCCAGGAACCAGACGAATCAGACGTTCCAGTCCCATATTGTTCATCTGTGGCCACGGCCAGTTCGGAGATTTCTCGAAGATCACACGATCCTTCGGGCATTCAAATGTAAAGGAATAGAATTCATCATCTGCTTCCTGAGCCCGTACTCCGATTGAAAATCCACGGGTACCCTCAGCAAATGTGACATCTGCTTCGTATCGATAGCAGTCACCGGTCTTCGTTACTACATGCTGTAATGCTCTTCCTGATTCTTTTTCCAGTTTTACATCATCAAGCTTTTTCTCATCCTTAAATGCATTCCATACCGTATCCGGGATCCGGCAGCCTAAAGTGCCGTCTTCTCTCTGATACAGTTCATGTGCCACAAAAGTTCCTGCCCAGATAAAATCTTCTTTATCTGCCTCCGGTCTGTACCAGAGATTTGCACTGTCTGTCTCGTTGGCACGTGTCGGGACCCATCCGAACAGAATCCTCTGATCATTCAACATAAAGGTTCTTCCCGCATAATAAGCTCTTCCGTCAAAGGCATCGTCATCCGGTGCGATCCAGGGTCCTTTCAGGCTTTTTGCCATACGGTACACCTGTGTGGATGCATGGGAATATTCTGTTGTGATCAGATACCACCAGTCTCCCATCTTGAAAAGATCCGGCATCTCATGCATGGTAAACAGATCCGGTGCCCAGAAATCTCCCTGGAACTCCCAGTCTGCAAGATTATCTGATGTAAAATATACGGTTCTCCCCGTTGTTTTATGCTTGTCTCCTTCCAGGCGTGCTCCCAGGATCAGGATATATTTTTCTGATTCGTCATCCCACAGTACAAACGGATCTCTCCAGTCATCCGGATCATATCCCG
>ERZ506964.1059-NODE-1059-length-11240-cov-5.228699_pt1 | contig 11240 bp, 8 predicted proteins | sample MGYA00512893_ERZ506964 | MGnify/ENA metagenome assembly ERZ506964 | reverse complement strand
TAGGAACGGCAAAATTTTTTACACTTCTACTACTTCTTTATCACACATCAGCAAAGAGCCAGGGCGTGAAGCAACTTGTCGCTGGCGGCGGCGTGGCCCTGATCGGCGTGACCCTGATTCCCCTGCTGTCCGGCCTGCTGGGATAAGCCCGGCATTTGTCCGTAACCATCCGCACTAATCCCCTCCGCGCTCTCCCGGCCTGACCGGGAGGGCGCGGGAAAGGAGGTGTTTACCCGTGATTAGTGAAATCATTGAAGAATGGATAAAAGGTATTCTGATCGACGGCATCACGGGCAACCTGTCCGGGCTGTTTGACAATGTAAATGCCAAAGTCGGAGAAATCGCCGCCGACGTAGGGGCCACTCCGCAGGCGTGGAACAGCGGCATTTTCAATATGCTGCAAAACCTGTCCGAAACGGTGGTGCTGCCCATTGCGGCGGCCATCCTTGCCTGTGTCATGTGCATGGAGCTGATACAGATGATAACCGAGAAAAACAATATGCACGACTTTGACAGCTCCATGTTCTTCCGCTGGATTTTCAAGTCTGCGTTTGCCATCCTCATTGTCAGCAACACATGGAACATCGTCATGGGCATTTTTGACGCCACCCAGAGCGTCGTCAACCAAAGCGCCGGTGTGATTATCGGGGAAACGTCCGTGGATTTTAACAGCCTGATACCTGACCTTGAAAGCCAGTTGGAGGCTATGAGCGTGGGCGGGCTTCTGGGCCTGTGGTTCCAGACCCTTGTGGTGGGCCTTACTATGAACATTCTCGCCATCTGTATTTTCCTTGTGACCTACGGGCGCATGATTGAAATTTACGTCGTAACCTCGTTAGGGCCTATCCCTCTTGCCACAATGGGAAACAGCGAATGGCGCGGCATGGGCCAGAACTACTTGAAATCCCTGCTGGCGCTGGGCTTCCAAGCCTTTTTAATCATGGTTGTTGTCGGTATCTATGCGGTGCTGATACAGAACATTGCTTCCGCTTCTGACATATCCGGCGCAATCTGGGGCTGCATGGGCTATACGGTGCTTCTGTGCTTCTGCCTGTTCAAGACCGGCAGCATCAGTAAATCCGTATTCTCGGCGCATTAAAAATCAACTACACACAGGAGGAAATCATTTATTTCAACATACAACATCATTTACGCTGATCCGCCGTGGCGGTATGAGTGCAAAAACAAATCGGGTGCAGCGGAAAATCACTATCCCACCATGAGCATAGACAAGCTGTGCGCCCTGCCGGTGGAAACTCTGGCTGCCAAGGACTGTCTGCTGTTTTTATGGGCCACATTTCCCATGCTGTCGGAGGCATTGCAGCTTATCCGGGCATGGGGCTTTACGTTCAAGACGGTGTCCTTTGTCTGGCTGAAACAGAACCGCAAAAGTCCTACATGGCTTTACGGACTGGGTTACTGGACAAGGGGGAACGCGGAAATCTGCCTGCTGGCAAAGCGCGGCAAACCGAAACGCTATTCTGCCGCTGTCCATCAGTTCATTATCAGCCCGGTTGAACAGCACAGTAAAAAGCCGGATGTGACCCGTGACAAGATCGTGGAGTTGGCGGGCGACTTGCCCCGCGTGGAGCTGTTTGCCAGACAGAAATGCCCCGGCTGGGACGCGTGGGGCAACGAAGTGGAATGTGATCTTACCTTAAACCCGTCGTGAAAGGAGGTGCCAGATGGCTTATGTAACTGTCCCCAAGGACTTAACTCATGTGAAATCCAAGGTTGTGTTTGGCCTTACCAAACGGCAACTGATCTGTTTTGGCGGGGCGCTGCTGGTAGGTGTCCCGTTATACTTTCTCACCCGTGACTATCTCTCCACCAGTGCAGCGGCCCTGCTCATGGTATTTATCATGCTGCCGGGCTTTTTGCTTGCCATGTATGAGCGTCACGGCCAGCCCCTTGAAGTGGTGGTAATGCAGATGATTCAGTGTTGCTTCCTCCGCCCCAAAGAGCGTCCCTACCAAACCAACAACGCCTACGCCGCCCTTATGCGGCAGCATCAAATGGAACAGGAGGTAAAGGCCATTGTCCAAAAAAGAAATCCCAAAAGAACCAGAAAAAACAAAGCTGACCCGCGCCCAACGAAAAGAAATTGACGCGGTAATCCGCAAGTACAAGGGCGACGGCAAGCCCCATACAGCACAGGCCACCATCCCCTATGAGGCCATGTACCCGGACGGCGTGTGCCGCCTGACGAAAAACACCTTTTCCAAGTGCATTGCCTTTGAGGACATCAGCTATCAGCTGGCCCAGCCGGACACCAAGACGGCCATCTTTGAACACCTGTGCGACCTCTACAACTATGTGGACGCCTCTATCCACGTCCAGTTTTCGTTCCTGAACCGCAGGGTTGACCCGGTGCAGTACGCCAAGAGCTTTGAGATCGCGCCGCAGGGGGACGACTTCGACGACATCCGGGCCGAGTACACCGGCATCCTGCAAAAGCAGCTTGCAAACGGCAACAACGGCATCGTTAAAACCAAGTACCTAACGTTCACCATTGAGGCCGACAGCCCGAAATCCGCAAGGGCCAGACTGAACCGCATCGGCCTTGACCTCTTAGGTTACTTCAAGACGATGGGAGCTGTGGCCCATGTGATGAACGGCAAAGAACGGCTTGCGGTGCTGCATGGAGTGTTCCACCCGGACGGGGAGCTGTTCAATTTTGACTGGAAGTGGATGCCCCCCTCCGGCCTTTCCACCAAGGACTTTATCGCCCCGTCCTCCCTGTGCTTCGGCAATGCAAAAACCTTTGGCATGGGCGGAAAATACGGCGCGGTGAGCTTCCTGCAAATCCTCGCCCCAGAGCTGTCGGATGAAATGCTGGCGGATTTTCTCAATACGGACAGCAGCATTTTGGTGAACCTCCATGTGCAGGCCATCGACCAGACCGAGGCCATCAAGACCATCAAGCGCAAGATCACCGACCTTGACGCCATGAAGATACAGGAGCAGAAAAAGGCCGTCCGCAGCGGCTACGATATGGACATACTGCCCAGCGACCTTGCCACCTACGGGGAGGACGCCAAGAAGCTGCTGACAAAATTGCAGACCCGCAACGAGCGCCTTTTCATGCTGACGTTCCTTGTGCTGAACGTGGCCGATACCAAACAGAAGTTGAGCAACGATGTGTTTCAGGCCGCCGGTGTGGCGCAGAAATACAACTGCTCCCTTGTCCGTCTGGACTACCAGCAGGAACAGGGCCTTGTGAGCAGCCTGCCGCTGGGCGTCAACCAGATCAAAATTCAGCGGGGCCTTACCACTTCCAGCGTGGCCGTGTTCGTGCCGTTTGTGACGCAGGAGCTTTTTCAGGGCGGCGCAGCCATGTATTACGGCGTCAACGCCAAGTCCCACAACATGATTATGCTGGACAGGAAACAGGCCCGGTGTCCCAACGGTCTGAAATTAGGCACCCCCGGCAGCGGCAAGTCCATGAGCTGCAAATCCGAGATCGTCAGTGTGTTCTTAACGACGCCTGACGATATTTTTATCTCCGACCCTGAGGCTGAATACTATCCGCTGGTGAAGCGGCTCCACGGACAGGTGATCCGGCTGTCGCCCACCAGCCGGGACTATGTGAACCCGCTGGACATCAACCTGAACTATTCCGAGGACGATAACCCGCTGGCCTTGAAATCCGACTTTGTGCTGTCGTTCTGCGAGCTGGTCATGGGCGGCAAGAACGGGCTGGAACCCATTGAAAAAACGGTCATTGACCGGGCCGTGCGGGTGATCTACCGCCCCTATCTGGCAGACCCCCGCCCGGAAAATATGCCGATTCTGTCTGACCTCCACAAAGCGTTGTTAGATCAGCACGTCCCGGAGGCTGACCGTGTGGCGCAGGCCCTTGACCTGTATGTATCCGGCTCCCTGAACGTCTTTAATCACCGTACCAATGTAGACATCGGAAACCGGCTTGTGGCCTTTGACATCAAGGAGCTGGGCAAGCAGCTCAAAAAGCTGGGAATGCTCATTGTCCAAGACCAGATTTGGGGCCGCGTCACCGCCAACCGCAGCCAGGGCAAGGCCACATGGTACTTTGCCGACGAGTTCCATTTGCTTCTGAAAGAGGAACAGACGGCGGCCTATTCCGCTGAAATCTGGAAGCGATTCAGAAAATGGGGCGGCATCCCAACCGGCGCGACGCAGAACGTGAAAGATCTGCTTTCCTCCCCGGAGATCGAAAACATTCTGGAAAACAGCGATTTTATTACGCTGCTCAATCAGGCGTCCGGGGACAGGAAAATCCTTGCGGAACGGCTCAACCTGTCGGCAGACCAGCAGAAGTACATTGACAATTCCGAACCCGGCGAGGGCCTTTTAATCTTTGAAAATGTGGTGCTGCCCTTTACCAACCCGATCCCCCACAACACCCAGCTCTACAAGATTATGACGACCCGGTTAAGCGAGGTGGTAAGCCAGTGATTCGCAAAGGAGGTGACGGCCATTGAAAGAACTGAAAGCAAAGCCCAAGGTGACACAGGCCATGACCCGCGATGGCCTGACGCTGGAAAATCAGGCCACTGGCGAGGTTGAGAACATTTCCAGCCGGGAGGCCGAACAGGACTATACCCCGGAGGCTGGCGGCACAGCGGAAAAGCTGCTGGAACGGGCCGACGATGCTCATGACCGGCATAAGGCCAAAAAGTCCGCAAAGCAGGCAGCAGCCACCGCTGCCGAGGGGGACGCCGCCCTGCACCGGCCATCCTCCCGGCTCCAACTGACCGAGGAAGAACGGGCCGACCCGGATTTGCAGCCCTATATCCGCAAAGCAGATCAGAAAGCTGACAAGCTGGATGCAGCCCGTGACGCCATCCCGAAAAAGCGTGTTGTCGTGAAAGAAACGGTCTATGACGAGGCCACCGGCAAGGCCAAGAGCGCCCTGCGCTTTGAACAGCAGGACAAAGGGCCTCCCAAGTTAAAGCCTAATCCGGCAGGCCGTCCCGTTTCGGAGGCGCTGCTATTCGCCCACGGCAAAATCCACGAAGTTGAGCATGAAAACGTGGGTGTGGAGGGCGGCCATAAGGGAGAAGAACTTGCCGAGCGTCAGGCCCTTGCCGCCAACGCGGAGTATTTTTACCAGAAGTCCTTGCGGGATAACCCGGAGATCGCGCAGGCGGCCACTAATCCCGTTTCCCGGTTCTGGCAAAAGCAGCAGATCAAGCGCCAGTATGCCAAGGCCGCCCGGACAGCGGGCCAGACCGCAGGGACGGCGGCACAGGGCGCAGCCAAGACAGCCGCATCCTCCACCAAAGCGGCCAAGGCAGCCGCCGAGGAAAGCAAACGGGCCGCCTCCTTTGTGGCCCGTCACTGGAAAGGTTCACTGGCCGTTCTGGTGCTGGGGCTTTTGCTGCTGATGGTTTTGACCGGCCTGCAATCCTGCACCGCCATGTTCGGCAGCGCCGGAAGCGGCATTGCGGCATCTTCCTACTTTTCCGAGGACAGCGATATGCTGGCCGCCGAGGATGCCTACGCTGCACTGGAAGCCGAGCTGCAAGCATATCTGGACAACTACGAGGCCACCCATGACTATGACGAGTACCACTTTAACCTTGACAGCATCGAGCATGACCCCTATGTGCTGATCTCCATTCTGTCGGCGCTCCATGACGGGCAGTTTACCATTGGGGAGGTACGAAGCGACCTGCAAATGCTGTTCGACAAACAATACATCCTGACGGAAACCGTCGTGGTGGAAACCCGCTACCGCACAGAAACCGATACATGGACGAACGCAGACGGCAACACCCACACGGACACCTACGAGGTGCCGTATGACTATTACATCTGCACCGTGACGCTGGAAAACTTCAATCTGTCCCATGTGCCGGTCTACATCATGGACGAGGAAACACTAAGTGCCTATTCTCTGTATATGTCCACGCTGGGCAACCGGCCCGACCTGTTTTCCGGCAGCCAGTACCCCCACGCCTCCACCCTGAAAGAGCCAACCCATTACGACGTTCCCCCGGAGGCTTTGGAGGATGAACGGTTTGCCGCCATGCTGAAAGAGGCCGAAAAGTATATAGGCTATCCCTATGTGTGGGGCGGCAGCGCTCCCAGCACTAGCTTTGATTGCAGCGGCTTTATCTCATGGGTCATCAATCATTCCGGCTGGAACGTGGGACGGCTGGGGGCGCAGGGCCTATACAACATCTGCACTCCTGTTTCCAGTTCACAGGCTAAACCCGGCGACCTTGTGTTTTTTGTTGGCACTTATGACACCCCCGGCGTGTCTCACGTCGGCCTGTATGTGGGCAATTCGGTCATGCTGCACTGCGGCGACCCCATTTCCTACACAAATCTCAATTCAAACTATTGGCAATCCCATTTTTACAGTTTCGGGCGTCTGCCCTGACGCCAGAAAGGAGTTTTGACTATGGCAAGTAAACTTGACCGCATCGAAAAGGATATCCAGAAAACCAAGTCCAAGATCGCGGAGTATCAGAAGCAGCTTCGGGAGCTGGAAGCGCAGAAAACCGAACAGGAGAATTTGCAGATCATCCAGCTTGTGCGCGGCATGAACATGAAGCCGGAGGAATTTGCCGCATTTCTGCGTTCCGGCGCAATGCAGACCGCCCCTGCTGTCACAGCGTACCATGAACAGGAGGACAATGCCCATGAAGAATAAAACCAGACGAATTTCCCGGATTCTGCCCGCAATTCTGGCCGTGATGCTCTGCGTCACGGTCTTTCCTGTTACCGCCTTTGCAGGCGGCATCGACCCGGCCCCGGAGCCTTTGTCGGAAGCTGCCGCCGAAGCAACCGGCGGCGTGGAGCCTGACACAGACAATCACTCCAAGACTGAAACCGCATCCGCAGGCAAAACGGAGGATGATAAAAGCAAGAGCTTGACCGGCAAGGAGGCCGCCGACCTGCTTTCCTCTCTGTTCGGTTCCAAGGTAAACATCACCGCTACGGACGATGGCATCCAGATCACCACCAGCGGCACGGAGGAAACTACCCAGACCGGCACCGTGACTACAAACGGTGGAAAACTGAACGTCCGCACCGGGGCGGGGCTTGATAAGACCGCGTTCACCCAGCTCCCCAACGGAACGCAGGTGGAAGTGATCGGCACAGACGGCGACTGGGTGAAAATTCTTCTGCCGGAGCGCATCGGCTATGTCCATTCCGACTACCTGACCGTCAGTGACACCAAGACAGAAAGTACCGGCGCGGGCAGCTTCTCCCTCTCCCTTGATGAAGAAGAACTTGCCGCCCTGCTGGGGTTGTTCACCGGCAGCCAGACCGGCGGTGGCAGCGCCGCCCTGACCCCGGACGGGAACCTGACGCTGATTGACGACATCGGCAGCACCACCCAAAGAGGCAAACAGTTTATCACCGTGGAAACCAAGACCGGCAATGTCTTTTACCTGATTATTGACCGGGACGACGAGGGAAAAGAAACCGTCCATTTCTTAAATCAGGTGGATGAAGCCGACCTGCTGGCGCTGATGGAGGACGACCAGACAGGAAGTACCGCTTCTGTCTGCACCTGTACCACCAAATGCAAGGCTGGGGCCGTCAATACGAATTGCCCGGTTTGTAAAAATAACATGAGCGAGTGTACCGGGACGGAGCCGCAGGAAACCCAGCCGCAGGAAACCGAGGCCCCGCAGGAGGAACCGAAAAACAGCGGTTCCGGCGCTGGCGGCCTGATCGTGTTTCTTGTGGTAGCACTGTCTGGCGGCGGCGCGGCCCTGTATTACTTCAAGTTCAAAAAGCCCAAGGCAGACACCAAGGGCAGCGACGATTTAGACGAGTATGATTTTGGCGACGACGAGGATTTGGAGGACGAAGCGCCGGAAACCGAAAATGAACAGGAGGACGAGGAATGAGTTATCAGTTGGTAATTGCAGAAAAACCGAGTGTCGCCCGCAGCATTGCGGGCGTGATCGGGGCCACGGAGAAACACGACGGGTATTTGCAGGGAAACGGCTATCTGGTGAGCTGGTGCATCGGGCATCTGGTGTCCTTTGCCGACGCTGGCCGCTATGGCGAGCGTTTCAAGAAATGGCGCTATGAGGATTTGCCCATCCTCCCGGAAACGTGGCAGTACATCATCCCCGACGAGAAAAAGCAGCAGTTTGACATTCTGCGCTCTCTGATGGAACGTCCCGACGTGACCGGCCTTGTGTGCGCCACCGATGCCGGGCGCGAGGGAGAACTCATTTTCCGTTTTGTCTATCAGATGGCAGGCTGTGAAAAGCCGTTCAAGCGCCTCTGGATCTCCAGTATGGAGGACAACGCCATCCGGGACGGCTTTGCCAATCTGAAACCGGAAACAGACTACGACCCGCTGTATCAATCGGCCCTGTGCCGGGCAAAGGCCGACTGGCTGATCGGCATTAACGCCACCCGGCTTTTCTCCGTGCTGTACCACAAGACCCTGACCGTGGGCCGCGTCCAGACCCCGACCCTGAATCTGCTGGTGGAGCGCGACGCCAAGATCACGAATTTCAAGAAAGAGAAATATCACATCGTCCATATCGGTGTAGGCGACGCGGACGCAGTAAGCAGCCGCTTTTCTGATGCTGGCGAAGCAAACACCGTCAAGGCGGCCTGTGCCGGAGCGCAGGCCGTTTGTGCTTCCGTAACGCGGGAGAAAAAGACGGAGCAACCGCCCAAGCTCTATGACCTGACCACCTTGCAGCGGGAGGCAAACCGGCTCTTTGGTTTTACCGCCAAACAAACCCTTGATTACGCCCAAACACTCTACGAAAAGAAGCTGCTGACCTATCCGAGAACGGACAGCCAGTATTTGACCGATGATATGCTGCCCGTGGCCGAAAACCTTGTGTCCGGCCTTTGGGAGCTGGTGCCTTTCGCCAAGGGCCTGAACCTTTCCCCGCAGTTTGACCGCATCCTGAACAGCAAAAAGGTGTCCGACCACCACGCTATCATCCCCACCGCTGAATTTGTGAAGCAGGGCTTTGACGGATTGGCCGAGAGTGATCGAAAGCTGCTGTCCCTGATCTGCTGCAAAGTGCTGTGCGCCGTGGCCGGGCCTTATGTATATGAGGCCGTCACCGCCACATTCACCTGTGCCGGGAAAGAGTTTACCGCCAAGGGCAGAACCGTTTTTTCCCCCGGCTGGAAAGAGATTGACCGCCGTTTCCGTTCCTCTTTGAAAACCGCTTCCGACGAGGACGCCGAGACCGTGCGGGAGTTGCCGGAGCTTAAAGAGGGCCAGACCTTTGCGGATGTGGCTGCATCCGTCACGGAGTATTTCACCACGCCGCCCAAACCCTACACGGAAGATACGTTGCTGTCTGCTATGGAACGGGCCGGGGCCGAGGATATGCCGGAGGACGCCGAGCGCAAGGGGCTGGGAACCCCGGCCACCCGCGCCGCTATTTTGGAAAAGCTGGTGCAGATGGGCTTTATCCAGAGAAAGGGCAAGCAGCTCATTCCCACCAAGGACGGCATCAATCTGGCCGTGGTACTGCCGGAGGCTTTGACCTCTCCCCAGCTTACCGCTGAATGGGAAAGCCGTCTGACCGAGATCGCCAAGGGGCAGGCTGACCCGGACGAGTTTATGGCAGGTATTGAGGCCATGACGCGGGAGCTGGTGAAAACCTATTCCTGCATTAGTGAGGATAAGCAGAAATTGTTTCAGACCGAGCGTATTGCAATCGGGACGTGTCCCCGCTGCGGCGAGGCCGTCTACGAGGGCAGGAAAAACTACTACTGCGGAAACCGGGCCTGCCAGTTTGTCATGTGGAAGAATGACCGATTTTTTGAGGAACGCAGGAAAGCGTTCACCCCGAAGATCGCTGCCGCACTGCTCAAAGACGGAAAAGCAAAGGTAAAGGGCCTTTATTCCATGAAAACCGGCAAAACCTATGACGGGACGGTGCTTTTGGCCGATACCGGCGGGAAATACGTCAATTACCGCGTGGAACACAGGAGCTAAGACGCTAACAAAGCAAGCATAGGGGGCGAATGCACTCCCTATGTGCTTTTTATATCAACTCAAGGAACATCTGTATTCCAAAATGTGATAATTTCTGTTATAATATGAAAAAGGAACCGAGGTGAAATTATGCAAGAAATGACGCATCAACACACTCGCGAATTAGATATTTATTATAATGAACACAAAAAAGCTTGTACCAATTGTGGAAAGCAGTTCCAAAATGGCATGACGGCACACTTAGGTTATCTTGTAGATAGAACCCCAGCTGTACTTTGTGATGACTGTTCCCGGCTACTTTCTGAAACCGTTGTTCGATATTACTGGACAAAACCAGAATATGAGGAGGTTTTGCCAACAGCCAAACTCTGGCGATATATGGACTTAAGCAAGTTCATTTCTTTGATTGGAAAGAAAAAGCTATATTTTGCATCATTAGAATCGTTTGAGGATATTTTTGAAGGAGCAAAGGGAATCGCAGAGAGAAAAGAAAAATGGGATGATTTTTATCTTGATTTTTTCAAGCAGGCGATACAAACTGCTCCGGGTATGAATCCAAAAGACTTAACCGACCAATACATAGAAGAAAATGCTGTGCGACTACTATCCGAAATGGAAACTGGAGGTAAGTTTGAAAGGAAAAACACATTTGTAAGCTGCTGGCATTGTGATCAATATGAATCCGAGGCTATGTGGAAGTTATACTCTACAAATGTAAAAAATGCGCTTGCAATTCAAACAACTTGCCAGCAGCTATATGAAGCACTTGGAAAAGACCCGTCCATACAAATAGGAAAAGTACAGTATATTGATTTTACAAAACGCTTCTCTGCTGTAAATGGAGCATATTGGTACAAGCGAAAATCATTTGAATATGAACAAGAGGTGAGAGCTGTCGTAAAAGTGCGAAAAGCTAATAGTAGCGGCATTGAAAAGGATATAGATATTGAAAAATTGATTGCAGCAATCTATATTTCGCCGTATGCGCCTAAGTGGTTTGAGGATGTAGTATATGATGTCGTAAAAAAATATGGCTTGAACAAACCAATCTTTCACTCGGAAATGGCAGCAACGCCATTTTACTAACATGTTTGTGTTGTGACATTTTGCACCTACTTGATATTTGATTTAGCAGGAAATCTTTGAAAGGTTTCCTGCTTTTCTTTTACCCATTTTTACAGAAAGGAGGTTGCCGATGGCAAGTTTACGGGACACCGTAAGAGAATATCAGGACGATTTACGAAGCGGCATTGCATGGCTGACGTTCTGGCGGGAGGGTCGTTCATGGCACGGGGTAGCGTTTCATCTG
>ERZ506964.1051-NODE-1051-length-11293-cov-4.340363_pt1 | contig 11293 bp, 10 predicted proteins | sample MGYA00512893_ERZ506964 | MGnify/ENA metagenome assembly ERZ506964 | reverse complement strand
TGCTCTTCCGAACTGTAAGAATCAACGGTTCGTCTGTTTCCGGTTTGTTGTCAAATGCCAGCTTGACGATCACGCCCTGGCGGGTTGTACTGCTCTGTTCAGCAGAAACAACCTTTGCTGCCGCTGCCTGATTATTCATGATGTTGTCCTTATTTTTCACAGTATAAGAGCTTCCAGTTTTTTCAGAAAGATTAAACTGCATAAGGGTACTTCCGACCGTCACATCTGTAATATAATATCCATCCTGATGATACTCCTTTTTGACAGTTCCGTCAAAACCTTCAATTCTAATTAAAGTAATTCCATCTGTAGTATGTCCGTTTTCATCTGTAAGACTGTCACCGTCCAAAACGATTCCATAGATCACATCTTCATTCATAAATCCCAACACACGAAGGCTCTGTCCTGCATCCGGTGTATCGTTTCTTGTTTCCAGTGTGTCAAAATCGATGAATTTTACCTGACCAGCCTGATCACCGTCGCTGATCCGCCATGCTGCATGTGCATTGGTAGCCGAAACCGCAAACTGATTTCCATCAATATTATCTGCAAGCACATCATAACTGCTTTCATCAATATTGATCTGATAAAGCTTGCCTGCAAGCAAAAGAAACAGCTGATTATCTTTATTCACATAGCTCAGCGTTCCAAGGTCTGATTTCAGGAATTCAAATGATTCTGACGTTGGAATAAACACACGTTCCTCTACAACATTCTGATCATGGTCATAATGGTAGATTCCAACGCCACAATATCCTTCATATGTTCCGCGGTTCATATAACCATAAACCATGAAATCCAGATCCCCACTGTCATTAATGCCCAGCAGCTTGATATCATGTTCTATTCTGGAGTCACGAAAATCTCCATTTGATTTTCTGCGGAAATCAAAGATATCTACAAATTTGCCGGTATCCGGTGCATAAGTCCACAAGGCACCTTCCTGCGTAAAAGCAGTCACACTGCCATCTTCATTGGAAAGCATCGTGACATTTTTGTCCCGGACTCCAAGAAGCAGCCCATCATCTGTGATCACTGTCTGCTGAGGATCAAATACCTGATCTGCGCTTCGCTGAAAATCCAACAGCATAATTCTGGTATCCGTATAGCGAAGCCGGTAAAAATCCGTTACATTGTAATACTCTGCACCACCGTTTTCGTTGGCTGCCTTTATCTCATATTCCAGCGAAATACTTGCCGTCGTCTCATTGATCTCTTTAATGACCGGGATGCCTTTCTTGGATATCTGCGGGCTTAAATTTCCCCAGCTGATCGTAGAAAGTGGTGACTGTATCGTCACAGCTTTAAAATTTGTTGAAGAAGATTCTTCAGATTCCAGATAAGCCGCGAGTCCGTCTGCAGCGTTTTTATCCATGCACATCTGTGCAAAGCTGGAAGCAAACTTCACATAATCCTCCGTATTCGTCGAAGACCTGGAAACTACTCTTGTGTAATAATACGCTTCTCCGTCACTGGTATCCAGTGAGATCTGAAGGGAATACTCCTGATTCATCAAAAGACCGGAACTGATCTCGATCTGTGCACGCAGATATCCGTCAGATCCTGAGCTGTCAAGGCTCTTGACCTTACGATTCTCAACGATCTTGGTTCCATCCGAAGTACGCACTTCATAGGACAGACTTTTGATTTTTTCCTCATAAGGATTAACGGCGATCGTAAGTTTCTTTGTTGTATCCAGCGGTGTTACACTGTCGCGGACAAAATCTGCTTCCATCGGCTGGCGATATCCATACATTCTGTTTGCCAGCGTACCGTTAAAATCCACCATTACTTCCGGCAACGTCGGATTATTCATATCGGAACGATTATCCGTCGTCTCATTATTCATGAGAAAAGCAGTTCCCGCTACTCCCATTACAAACACGATCAGAAGTATTAAAAACCTTCTCAAAAATCTTGTTATGGTTCTCATACTCCCTCCTTCGCATCAAATCCATCCGGATAGAGAAGTTTTTCCAGAGTCAGATGGCCATGAATGGCATCCGTCATCTCTTTCAAAGCTTCACCCGAACGGGATCTGCCTGTCTTTACTGCCCGGATCAGAAGATTCTTCGGTGTATGTTCCATATCAATAAATTCCAGAATCTGCGTACTGTATCCCTTCGATTCCAGAAGTTCTGCACGGATTCCGTCTGTAAGAAGTGCAGACATTCTTTCTTTCAGAAGTCCATATTTCAGCACCGGAGAAAGCAGTTTATTCTGAATCTGGTCATTCAGTTCATGCTGACAGCATGGAACAGACAGTATCACCTGCGCATCCCATTCAACCGCTTTGGCAAGTGCATAATCGGTTGCTTTGTCACATGCATGGAGCGTTACCACCATATCTACTTTCTGCACGCCTTCATATTCCGCAATATCACCACACAGAAAATGCAGTTTCTCATATCCGTATTTTTCTGCCAGTCCATTGCATTTCCGGATCACATCTTCCTTCAGGTCCAACCCAATGATATGAACGTCATATTTTTTGAGTTCCTTCAGATAATAATACATGGCAAATGTCAGATATGATTTGCCACATCCAAAATCCAGGATCGTGACCTCCCGCTCCCTGGACAATGCCGGAAGAATATCCTCAATAAACTCCAGGAAACGGTTGATCTGTTTGAACTTGTCATAAGCCGGACGATGGATCTTTCCTTCTTTATTCATAACTCCCAGATCCACCAGGAATGGAACCGGAGTTCCTTCCTTCAATATATACTGTTTCACACGATTGTGTGCCAGAATCTGAACAGGCTCTTTCACTTTGACAGTTACTTTACCCTTTTTGCTGACAAGAACACTGCCATCTTTGCATCTTCCCTGCACCTGCAGCTGGGAAAATCCACCCTCCTGAAGACTCTGTTCCACATATGCGATCACTTCTTCTCTGCTGTAATTGGAGTGAAGGACCTTGGTTCCCACCGTGGAGGATGCCTGATAACAGACGCTGCCTTTCAGTTCTATCTGGCGGATCCGCACCTTGGAAGGAGCCTCTTTTTCCTTGCTCCGCTGGCCGCTTAAGACTGCAAGCATCAGGTTTTCATCAAATTGTTTTTCCAAAAATTCCTGTAATGTCATCATATTTAATCTTTCATAATCCCTCTGTAATGCCCCTGTGTACACCATCGGATTCCGGCATTACGAACTGCAGTGTTCTTATTCGCTCAACTGTCAGAATCCACGGTATCTGCGTCGTCTGCACCGGCGCCTGGAAATCTCCTGATACAAAAGCACCTGGATCAATTCATCCAGAAATTCATCAGGAATCTCCTGCGCTGCCATTTCTCCGTCTACCTGAGAACGTATCTGCCTGTAAAGCCGATGCATCATAAATTTGTCCGGATGCTCATCATAAAGTCTGCTTCCCTCATAATCCATAAGCTGACATTCTTCTTCAACTTTTTCCTGAATTTTGCGGGCAGTTTCCGGATAATAAGATTTCATCAGAGCAAATTCCTGCTCCTGTATTCTCTCTCTGCTGTAAAGAGAAGAATCTGCATACGTCATATAAAATGGAAGAAACTTGTCATAATACATGGACAGGCTCCTGTTTCGTCATCATCTATAACATTCTATGCAGAATCTTTTCAAGTGTGCGCTTCAGCCCTGAATGTCTTTCAGAATGCGGAGTGTCAGTTTGAAACTGTGCTCTGCTGCCTGCGCTTCGAATGTCGGATAATCCATCTCTGCACTTCCATCTGCTTTGTCAGAAATTGCACGGATCACAAGGAAAGGTACATTGTTCAGATATGCTGCCTGTGCGATTGCCGCGCCTTCCATTTCAACAGCGTATGCTCCAAATTCTTTTGTAATAAAATCTTTGACACCCTGGTCTGCCACAAACTGGTCACCGGATGCAATGCGTCCCTCGAATACTTCGATATCAGGATTTGCTTCTTTGCATGCTTTTACTGCAAGTGCGCGAAGTGCATCATCACTGTGGAAAGAAAAAGCTTCCATCTGCGGAATCTGTCCAACCGGATAACCAAATGCAACGGCATTCATATCATGATGGATCAGATCTGTGGAAACAACGATATCTCCAATGTTGATGTCTGCATTCAGACTTCCTGCGATACCGGTGTTGATCACTACTTCTGCTTTGAAATCATCGATCAGAATCTGTGTGCAGACTGCTGCATTGACCTTACCAATTCCAGAACGGACAACAATTACGTTTTTTCCTTCGATAATACCTGAATAAAATTCCATGGAAGCCTTACGTGTCACCTGAATATCTTTCATCTGTTCTTTGAGACTTGCTACTTCAACTTCCATTGCTCCTATAATACCAATACATCTCATAATATTGTAATCTCCTTTATCATCGTGCCCTTTTTCTGAAAAGCCGGGCACTGTAATCTGTTATCATCCCTGATTGTAAATAGCATAGTCTATTATAGCAAATGTTGCGTTTATATGGAAACTTTTTTTGCTTCACGGGGAATTCCTCTGAAAAATTTGCGGCAGGCTTGTCCGCTTTGTTCTTTTCTGGTATACTGATTGGAAAATATATTGTTATTGTTTACAGTAACTGAACTCAGGAGGTTAAGATTATGGTATATAAAACATCTGGCGTCTGTTCAAGCGCCATTTCATTTGAAATTGATGATCAGGGAAAAGTTCATGATGTGAAATTCCAGGGCGGATGCTCCGGTAATACACAGGGTGTTGCCAGACTGGTAGAAGGCATGGATGCCAAAGAAGCTATCAGCAGAATGGAAGGGATTCGTTGTGGCTTCAAACCAACATCCTGCCCGGATCAGCTTGCAAAAGCTCTGAAAGAAGCTCTGAACTGATTTTAAAATTTCGGGTCGAAACCCAATGCAAAAGACTGTCGCTCCTCTGACTGGAAGATTTTTTATTTCCAATCAAAGAAACGGCAGTCTTTTTATATTATTTATCTATAATTTCTGTTATAACAGCCGGATGTAAACATCAGGAGAGGTCATCTCTGTCCCACTTGTCACACAGCGACTGTATATCTCTGCTGAAACGCTCCAGGTCTTTGTTCGGCATGCCTTCGTTCTTTCGGATAACAGACATAAGGCGCTGTCCCATGGCAACCAGCTTCTGGAATGCACGTGCGGCTCTGCTTGCTTTCGGAGAAACAGAAGCTTTCGTGATTTTGATTCCCTGTGCCTCATAGATACAGGTATTGTTCGCCAGATCATAGACGGTTCCGCTGAACGGTGCCATAGAATCCAGTCCCAGTTCCTCCTGCAGTCTTCTTGCAAAGATCTCGGTCACTTCATCATCGCCGTGGGTGACAAATACTTTTTCCGGTTTTTCTTTGAATGCCTTGATCCAGGTCATCAGGCCATTCACATCCGCATGACCGCTGATACCCGGCATCTGACGAATCTCTGCGCCTACAGCAACCGTCTCACCAAACAGTTTAACTTCGGTCGCACCTTCGATCAGGGCACGGCCAAGCGTTCCGATTGCCTGATACCCAACAAACAGAATCGTATTGTTCGGATTCCACAGATTATGTTTCAGATGATGTTTGATTCGGCCGGCATCGCACATACCGCTCGCGGAAATGATAACCTTGCAGTCTTCGTCAAAGTTGATTGCTTTTGAATCGTCACTGGTAATCGAGGTCTTTAATCCCGGGAACATCAACGGGTTGATTCCCTTTTTGACCAGTGCCATAGCTTCTTCATCAAAGCAGTCATAAATATGTTCATTAAAGATCGTTGTCGCTTCATTTGCCAGCGGGCTGTCGACATAGACCTTAAAGTTACCGTGTCCGTGTACACGTCCTTCTTCTTTAATCTGTCGGATAAAATACAGCATCTCCTGCGTACGTCCGACTGCAAAAGAAGGAATGACAACGCTTCCACCACGGTCAAAAGTATGCTGGATCACTTCGGTAAGCATTGCTACATAATCCGGGCGTTCACCGTGGCTTCTGTCACCGTAAGTGGATTCCATGATTACATAATCTGCATCATGGAGATAAATCGGATCCTTGATCAGTGGCTGATTCAGGTTACCGATATCGCCGGAGAAGACTATTTTCTTTTCTTTGTCATCTTCCTGAATGATGATCTCAATGCTCGCAGATCCAAGGAGATGTCCGGCATCTACAAAACGAACGCTGATTCCTTCTGCCGGTTTGATGGTTTTTTCATACGGACACGGAACAAAATTCTGGATAACGCCCATGGCATCTTCCATGGTGTATGCAGGAACAAATTCCGGTTTTCCCTGACGACGTCCTTTACGGTTTCGCCATTCTGCCTCGAACATCTGAATGTGGGCACTGTCTCGAAGCATAATGTCACAAAGATGGCAGGTAGCCTGTGTTGCATAAATCGGTCCCTGAAATCCTTTTGCGTAGATAGCGGGAAGATTTCCGGAGTGATCCATATGTGCATGAGTCAGAAGAACAAAATCCAGGTCACTTCCCTTTACAGGAATATCCTGATTCTCGTAGTAATCCGGACCCTGTTCCATACCGCAGTCTACCAGGAATTTCTTTCCTGCTGCTTCCAGATAATAACAGCTTCCGGTTACTTCATGTGTCGCCCCAATAAAGGTAATCTTCATGTGCGAACCCCCTTTGTCTGAAAAATCATCCAAGTACGTTTTGTTGTAACCATTATACACGATTTGATTGATTTTTAACAGTCTTTTTGTGCAAAAAAGACAATATATCTTAACAAAAATTGCGTTTTTTCGACCAGGGCTTCATGTTATAATGCTTTTGCTACTGCCCCTAGACAGGTACAGAAAGGGGGTATGCTATTGTGAATTCAATTTTATCGTTTATGCTTTCCATTCTGGCAAGTGTAATCGCCTACTACATTTGCAAATGGTTGGATGGAAAATAGCAGCTAGTAGCCAGCCTGAGGTCTAAGCCGCCTCGCCAAAATGGAATAAAAACTCCCCAGAGGTGCGAACTCTGGGGAGTTTTTGCTGTGCTACTGTGAACACATCTTATCGTTTTGCCTACTGGCATTATAGCATATGTTCTTTTAATTTGCAATATACCATGCAAAAACATATACTATTCAAATATTATTTATATTTCTTTTTATGTAAAATAAGGCGGGGTGTATGAAGTCCCGCCTTGTTTTGTATGGTTCATATGATTTTGTAGATATGGTTAAATGATCCTTTTTTTGCGTATGATTATGTTATTCCTTTGCGCATAAGATCATGAATAATGTGAACTCTGACGAGTCCGACATGATTTGTGAGTACGTTGATGTCTCCGGACAGTAACGGTGTTTACATAAATTTATTTTGCATCCTGCGACCTTCTTCGCACTTCACGGATTACTGATTAATATTTTTCTTCTTTTCTTCCTTTTTCTTTTCCAATGGTCATTATTTGACCATGATACCACTTGTCAGCGTAGAGGTAGATTCTTTTGTACCCGACTGGCTGGCTGCATGGTATCCACGCACACGGTAATATGTACCTGATGGAACTGCTACGTCGATCGTTTTACTCAAACTCGATGCATTGTTCGCTGTAAATTCCCATATTTTATAGGTTCCGTAGCTTCCATTGACCTTCCTCTCCAAAAACAAAGACAGATATACTTTACTACACTTTTTATGACACTGGGTTAATCCATAAATCACGATTTCATTACTTGCAACTCTTTGGATCTTAACATTTCCAAGATTTAAATAACTGCTTCTTGCCAGAATCGTTGAAGTGTCTTCTGCATAATCTTCTGTCGTCTCCTCATCTGTAATCTCATCCAGAATACTGGTGGTATCTGCATATACCGGTGCGATACTCATCCCAACAGATAAGCCAACTGCCAGACTAATTCCAAGAATCTTCTTCCAGATATTCATTTCTCACTTCCTTTCGCTATGTAAACAACCTTTACATAACTATATACGTAAGAAATCCGAAAAAATCACTCTAAAATTTCATATATTCAACTATTTTTTTTATTTCATCAAATTCTATTTTTCCCACAATATAATATGCCACATCGTCTTTTTCCCAACTTGCTATATATGTGGATATTTTATCTTTTTCATCCTTCATCTCTTTAACAACTATCTCCGTTCCATGATTGGATATTTTGTCAACAACTTTTTCATTCCCATTTAAGCTGCTAATATTACTTGCAGTTCCTTTATTTTGCTTATTAACATAAACTAATATAATATTATCATTATATTCATATTCTACTCTAGCTACATCAGGTTCTGTTTCTATTTCATATCTCATGTACTCCATCCCGTACGGCCTATAATAAAATTCCGGCATTTTTACATCCAGTTTTTCTTCTATATCTGCAATTGCATCACTTTCTTCCGTACTCGCATGTTCATTCTCTTCCGTATTATCTACCAGCAACTGGCTGTCATTCCCGCTCAATATCCGCACACTGTTCACCAGATACTTCCGGTTCGCCTCGCTGCTCATACTTGCAGCGAACACGCAGATCAGACACAGGCCCGCGATTCCGGCGATTCTGCCAAAGCGCACATAACTGTATTTCCTTTTGCCGGAGTTTCTGTTCGCATCGCGTGCAGGATCCTTTGATACACCTGCGTTTTTTCTGAATTCCAGAATTTTCTTTTCCGTAGATTCAGGCACTGCTTCTTCTGTATTCTTCTCATCTTCTGCCTTCTCATCTGCCATATCCTCCAGCAGACCTTCTTCTCTGGCACGCTGATAGAAGCTTTCTCTGGAAACGCTCAGTTTCTCTACGATATCCTGATTGTCCTCAAATTTTCTGCCATCAAAAAGAGCTTCCTCGATGGCATCTGCTTCCTTCAGATATTCCTCTTCCAGCCACTGACGGAATTTCTCGTCATCCTCCATATCCGGCATATCCAGGAATGCATCATCTATCTGATTGTCGTTCTGTTCTTTCTCAAACTCTTTTTTCATGATATTATCTCTTTCTTGACAATTCTTCCCCGGTGGTTCATAGTTATTGGTAATAAAAATGATTTTCAGGAGGTTTTCCCTATGAAACATATTGTACTTACCGGCGGCGGTACTGCCGGACATGTTACACCAAATATTGCTCTGATCCCGACACTCAAAGCTGCCGGATATCAGATTTCCTATATCGGATCTTACGAAGGTATCGAACGTAAACTCATTGAAGAAATGGGTATTCCATATTATGGGATCTCATCTGGAAAGCTGAGACGTTATTTCGATCCCAAGAACTTCTCCGATCCTTTCCGGGTATTAAAAGGGTTCCATGAAGCAAAGAAGCTTCTCAAAAAACTGAAACCCGATGTAGTCTTTTCCAAGGGTGGTTTCGTTACCGTCCCTGTTGTAATTGCAGCCAAACGCTGCAAGATTCCAGCAATCATCCACGAGTCAGATATGACTCCGGGACTTGCCAACAAACTGTGTATTCCATCAGCCGTTAAAGTATGCTGTAACTTTCCTGAGACTGTCAGCAGTCTTCCGGCAGATAAAGCCGTACTGACCGGCACGCCGATCCGTCAGGAGCTGATGAAAGGTGATAAGGAAGCCGGCCGTCAGTTCTGTGGATTTACTTCTGACAAACCGGTACTGATGGTGATCGGTGGAAGCCTTGGCGCAGCCTCTGTAAATGACCATATCCGCAAGATTCTCCCGGAACTTCTGAAAGCTTTCCAGGTGATCCATCTCTGCGGCAAGGGTAAAATGGACGAAACCCTCAAAGGTACCGAAGGCTATGTTCAGTATGAATATATCAAAGAAGAACTTCCGGATCTTTTTGCCCTGTCTGACGTGGTAATCTCCCGCGCAGGTGCAAACGCCATCTGTGAGATCAGTGCTCTTCACAAACCAAATCTTCTGATTCCGCTGTCTGCAAATGCCAGTCGTGGTGACCAGATCCTGAATGCCCGTTCTTTCGAAAAACAGGGATTCAGCATGGTACTTGAGGAAGAAGAAATCACTGATGAGAAACTTCTGGATACGATCCATCAGCTGTATGACAACCGTCATTCTTTCGAAGAAGCAATGTCTGCAGGCAAACAGATGGATTCCATCCATCATATCGTTTCGCTGATCGAAGAATGTGTTTTATCAAAAAAATAAACAAATAGCAGGATGCAGGCAGTTATCGATGTGACTGCCTGCATATCTTTTCCATTTCTTCAATTATCCAGGCTTTCGACCGCAGATTCCTGTTATTTACATTATTCGGTGTAATCCCATACTCACTTGCCACTTCTGCTGCTGAGAGTTCCTGGAATTTTGTTTTGACCAGAATATCGTAATTCATCGGATTTCTCTTCCGAAGTCTGTTCAGTACAAGTTTCTGATATTTTTCTTCTTCCATACGAAGTATTCTTGCCTCTGGATTACTCTTTTCATCCACCGGCTCATACGCATTTTCCTCATCATCAATCGTATAACTTTCCTGTCTGGATGAGGCTTTTCTATAATAGTCCATACATTTGTTGGATGTCGCTTTCATCACCAGTGCTTTCAATTTGTCAGGTCTGGAATAATCCAGTTTTTCTTTCACTTTGAATAATGCCAGAAAAACTTCCTGACTGATATCTTTTGAAAGCTCGTAATCTTCTGTGATGCAAAAAGCGACATATGCTGAGAATCCTTGGTAGTGATCGTAAAAATCATCAAAATTCTCAATTATCATCTGTATCTGTACTCTTTTCTTTATGCTTTGACTTTTGCCAGGATCTCTTCCTTCATCTCGTCTGTCAGTTCTCCCGGTTTCCATGTAAGTCCGACCTGATCACCTTCATAACGTGGAATCAGATGCATATGAAAATGAAATACAGTCTGACCGGCAATTTCTCCATTATTCTGTACAATGTTAAACCCGTCACAGTGCAGTCCGTCTCTGAGCCTGGTTGCCATATGTTTGGCAAGGATCATTGCTTTTCCGGCAGTCTCATCCGGAAGTTCATAAATATTGGCTGCATGAGCTTTGGGCAGGATCAGTGCATGTCCCTTTGAAGCCGGACCGAGATCCAGAATTACGCGAAAATCTTCGTCTTCATATAAAGTAGCGGATGGAATTTCTCCGTTTGCAATTTTACAAAAAATACAGTTACTCATTTTCTTTTCCTCCATAGCTCTATTTTAAAACAAAAAAAGAATAAGGTCGAGACCTTATTCAAAATAATCTTTAGAAGATTTTTTTATTTTCTTTTTGATTGATGGTTCATAAACATCAAAGTTATACTTTCTTAAATAAGAAGTTTCACATTTTGTAGAAAAATTAGAAATAGAAGTTAAACTTTCTTTAATTTCATCTTTTAAATTTGATTTATCTGTATTATAAACCCAAACAATTGCATATTTAGATTCAGATGTTTT
>ERZ506964.1046-NODE-1046-length-11333-cov-3.304753_pt1 | contig 11333 bp, 8 predicted proteins | sample MGYA00512893_ERZ506964 | MGnify/ENA metagenome assembly ERZ506964 | reverse complement strand
CGGATACAGATATAATGCGGCAGCCAGTATTCCGCAGCAAAGCAGCCAGGAGCAGACGAAGGAGCAGACACAGATGATCCCTATGGAGGAGGCACAGGAAGCGGCGTTAAAAGCAGCGGATATTGTAGCGGCAGATGCAGACATTTCAGCCACGACCTTAAGTGAGGTGGCGGGAGTGGCCTGCTATAAGGTAGAATTTACTTCCGAAGAGTATGCCTACGCCTACACGATCAATGCAGAGACAGGAGCTGTCATGGAAATGAGCAGCCAAGAACAGAATGCGCAGGCTTCCGGGACACAGACGGAGACGACAGACCCCGCTGCCCCTGCTCCGGCACAGAATGCAACAGGTACCGGAACCGTGGATGAAGCAGCAGCACAGAAGATCGCACTGGAGCATGCCGGAGTGAAGGCAGCGGATGCAACGATCACCAAGTCAAAGCTTGACTATGAAGACGGACGTCAGGTATATGACATTGAATGGTGTGCAGGCGGTGCAAAGTATGACTATGAGATTGCGACAGACACCGGAGAGATCATCAGCTCCGCATATGAAGAAAAAACGATGGGAGCAGACAGCAAGAATATTACGGTCAGTGAGGCAGATGCAAAGAAAACAGCCCTTGACCGTGTAAGCGGAGCAACGGACAAGGATCTCTACGAATGGAAGCTTGATTATGATGACGGACGTCCGGAATACGAAGGAAAGATCATCTACGGTGGAACGGAATACGAATTCACGATTGATGCAGCGACCGGATTCGTAATGGAGTGGGATGCTGAGAAGGTCCGTTAAGACAGACAGGAGAAGTAGTTGTGTACAAAGATTATCAATGACCAGTTAACAGATTTATTTTATAACTTTATCGAGATGGAAGACCGTATTGCGGCCAATGACCGGTATGCAGACTTAAACAGCTCGGATATGCGGTTTTTGTCCGCCGTAGGAAAAGGTGTTTTAGGGGATGATTGCCTTATTGATTGTTCCCAAATTCCTATGATTTATTGTAATTATGATACACAAGATGTTGTAGATATAACTCTTGATGATTTACAGGTGGGGGACGAAATCATTTTGACTATTCGGAGTTCGGAAATAGAAAATCTCCAAAAGGAAGATGACAATAAAGCAAAAATAGCAGTTGAACAATTACAATTAGGTACACAGAGAATTAAATAATTCCCAGTTTGTCGATGATTGTCAACTGGGATAATGTCATAGGGCATTGTTCCGAAATTTTTTCATAACCCTCAAGAAAGTGGGCTTGATAGAATACTTCCATTCATGCTATACTAAAGCCAGTTTTAATGCACAGAAAAATTGAAAGCGGAGGATAGCCAATGGATACCACAAAAAGATCACCCATCGACCGCCTGCTCTTTGCCACTTTTCTGAAAGGCCGCACTTCTTCTCGTGATATATGGGAAGAAAAGGGCGATATGACCCCCGAAGATAACCAGAAGATCATCGAAGAAACCAACGAGATCATCAACGATGATTCCACCTATCCCTTCATCAGCTACCTGTCCGACCTGCTTGCAAAATCCAAGCCCTCCGATGATGCTGTCAAGAAACTGCACGACTGCATCGACAAAGTTGCAGTTGCGTTGGGGCACGACAGCACCGATGTGTTCCGTGCGCTCCTTGCAAAGCTGATCGAGGAGCCGGAAGAAAAGCAGACCTTTGACCGTCTGCTGGAGATGGCCGAGAAATTGGCGGCAAAGCACTGAGATAACTTTACGAGGTGATTTCAATGAGCTACGGTTGGGCAACTGTTTTCACTTTAGCGGCATGGTTTGCAGGACTTGTGATTGATGCAAATGTGCGGGTCGGCGACCTCGGTTTACGAACAGTGCTTCCTGTCATCGTGATGGGGTGCTGCGTTATGAAGTACATAAAGGACAATAGCAAATAATCTTATCTCAATACACTTTCCAGCGGGCGACCACAAAACGGTTGCCCGCTCTTTTTATGCTCAAAAAAAGAAGGGAGGAACGCTATGCCAAGCAAAACCGAAGAATATCTCGCCCTTGCCCAGCGCACGGCCAACGGCCTGACCCGGTACTGGGAAAGCTGGACGGACTACCTGACCACCGCATCCCGGCTGTACAAGTACCCCTTTGCAGACCAGCTCATGATCTACGCCCAGCGCCCGGATGCCACCGCCTGCGCCGACTTTGACATCTGGAACAACCGGATGAACCGCTATGTGCGCCGGGGTACCAAGGGCATCGCCCTACTGGATGAATCCAGCGGATTCCCCCGCCTGCACTACGTTTTTGACGTAAGCGACACCGGGGTGCGCCGCAATTCCCGTGACCCGGAGGTGTGGCAGCTCGGTCCCGATTTGGTGCAGCCGGTTTCAGAAATGCTCGCCGCCACCTACGGCATCAGCGGAGAGCGTGTCAGCCAGCAGCTTGCGGATGTTGCCGGGAAACTGGTGGCAGATTACTGGGACAACAACGGCGGGGACATCCGCGCCATCGTTGACGGCTCGCTGCTGATGGATTATGATGAAGCCGGGGTGGAGATGCAGTTCAAGTCCGCCGCCGCCATCAGCGTCACCTACACGCTGCTGGAACGCTGCGGCTTTGAGCCTGCCGGGTGGTTCGACAAGGACGATTTTCAGGCAATCTACAATTTTTCCACCCCGGATAGTGTCTACGCCCTCGGCGCAGCCGTCAGCGACATGAGCCGGGAGGTGCTGCGGAACATCGAGCGCACCGTAAAAACAACCATTCGCCGCCGCAATGCAGAAAGGAGCCAATATGAATACGAACAGCAGGAACGTGACCTACTCGACCGTCGGGGACTACCAGCTCCCGAACCTGACCCTGAACCAGCCCCGGAAGCCGCTGGGCAAGTACGGCAGGCTGCGCCGGACGTACCTGAAAGACCATCGCCCGGTGCTGTACAACACGATGCTCCTGAACGGGAGCCTGTACCCGCACCTGATGGAGGTGGAGCAGACGGCAGAGAGCCGGATGCAGCAGACCATGGAGCAGCTTCTGAAACAGAACCCGGCCCCGGACAAGGAGCAGAATCAGATGGCGTGGGTGCAGCACATGAACAGCCTGAAAGCACAGGCAGAGGAACTGGTGCTGACGGAGCTGATCTACAGCTAAGTTTCTTCGATGCCCACATCCCCACCGAAGCCAAACAAATTGAATCCATCGACCAAGCGGAGAGCGAAAAATCGCCCTCCGCTTTTGTTTTGTCGCAGGCGGAGATTGAAAATGCGCTGCGGAGAGGTTCCAATGTTGAAGGCAGCAAACTTCGGATATGGAAAATTTATCAGTTGCAGCCTGACCGAAAACTCCGGGCAAAAGCTCTTGCCAACGAATATGCACCGTATGGCCCCGGCGGTTCTTCACACACTTATCTGGACGGAAGCAGTGGTTGGCTTGACCATGACAGCAAGGGTCTGACGTTTGAGCATTATCCCGACCATCAGAAAGTGCTTCTCCGCTGGGATCGGGTCGAAAAATATATTGACCTGATGATTCAGTCTGACCGCTACCTGTCGGACAAAGAAAGAAGAGCCATCGACTTTCCCCTTGAACTGAACGCCGCCAGTGCAGCCGAATACACTGCATTAAAGGCGCAGCACCCGGATACTCTGGTTGGATTTGAAGCTGGCGGCAATTTTATGTTCTATGGAGAAGATGCTGCCAAGGTCGCAAAAGTTCTCAACAGTGCTTTGTTTACGAGAGAAACAGCACTGGGCGAAGTTCAGGTCACAGGCTTTCCACCTAGCTTATGGGCAAGAAAGTCAAAAGAATTGTGGTCTGCGGGCAATGATGTTTACCTTGCCGGATTGAACGAAGATGGGACTCATCACCAGACTAAACATCTGCACAAAGAGGACTATCTGCCCATCGGCTCCATCATCAATATGGATGGCCGGAAATTTCGGATTGACGGAGTGGATTTTGATAAGGGCAAGGTTTCCTTGCAGGATATGGCACTGGCCGACCTGCGGATGCCAATTTTTCGGGAAGAACCGCTATCTGTTGTCCGGGAATTGTACGAACAGCAGGACGAGGCCCTTGACGCTGCTCCCGAAAAGGCCGTTGATTATAAGGTCGGTGACAATGTTATCGTTGACCTTCCTACCCGAACCATCGAAGGAAAAATCGGCTATGTGGGCGAAACGGATGTTCGCATCGACACCAGCGCACAGGGACAGTCGTGGGATAACGAAGTTATCAACAAACGACAATTCGAGGACGGTCTGCGGCAGAATGAACCTAGCCAGCGTGTGGATGAAATGCTGGAGCAGGCAGAAACCATCTACAAGGAATCCGAGGTGCCGGAATATGAGCGTTTTTCTGTCCGCGAAGTGGTCGGAGGTACGTCCCAGCTTTTTGCTATCTGGGATGATCTCAATGAGGGCTACTATGCAAATGATAACGGAATGGCGCAATTTACAGACAAGGAGCAGGCCGAATCCTATTGCACCGCTTTGAAAAAAGAGACGGATGAACGAACCGCCGCCGATTGGCTTGCAGTGGAAAAGGCAAAGTTTTTGGCAGAAAATGAACCTGTTCCCGCTCTCCCAAAAGAGCGTGATTACCGTGTGGGCGATACAATCCGTCTGGACGGTAAGGATTTTACGGTCGAAACTGTCGGAACTCTGAACATCCAGCTTCGTGACCCGGATGAGGTCTATCCGGTTGCCCGCTCGGAAAGCAAGGAAAATCTGGAACGGCTGCTGCGCCAGCCGGGCAACATCCATCTGCACAACCTGACGGTCAATCTCACTCCTGCGCATGAGCCGGACGAGGACAAACCGCCGCTTACGGACGAAGAACTGGACGAACTCCCCATCTCTACTGTGATGGACGGAAAAGTGCAGACCTTCCCGGATGCCGCTGCCTTGGATGAAGCCCTGAATGCTGAACCTGCGCCGGAGCCTGCCGGAAACTTCCGTATCACGGACGACCATCTGGGCGAGGGCGGCGCAAAGCAGAAATATGCCCGGAACATTGAAGCCATCCGCACCCTGTTCAAGCTGGAACAGGAGCACCGAGGTGCCACTGCCGAGGAACAGCAGGTGCTTTCCCAGTATGTGGGCTGGGGCGGTCTGGCGGATGCCTTTGACCCCGGCAAAGATAGTTGGGCAAAGGAATATGCAGAGTTGAAGGGGCTGCTCTCCGAGGATGAGTACGCTGCTGCCCGTTCCAGCACCCTGAACGCCCACTATACCAGCCCTACCGTCATCCGTAGTATCTACGATGCCGTGGAGCGCATGGGTTTCCACAGCGGTAACATTCTGGAACCTAGTATGGGCGTGGGCAACTTCTTTGGAATGCTGCCGGACAGCATGGCAGACAGTCGGCTGTATGGCGTGGAACTGGACAGCATCACCGGGCGCATTGCCAAGATGCTGTATCCGCAGGCTGACATTACTGTTGCCGGCTTTGAGACCACCGACCGCAGGGATTTCTACGATTTGGCGGTGGGCAACGTGCCTTTCGGTCAGTACAAGGTCAACGACAAAGCGTACAACAAGCTAGGATTCAGCATCCACAATTATTTCTTTGCGAAAGCCATCGACCAAGTGCGTCCGGGCGGCATCGTGGCGTTTGTGACTTCTCGCTACACCATGGACAGCAAGGACAGCACCGCCCGCAAGCACATGGCAGAACGTGCCGATTTGCTGGGTGCCATCCGTCTGCCGAATAATGCGTTTCGCGCCAATGCTGGCACGGATGTTGTCAGCGACATTATCTTTTTGCAAAAACGTGACCGCCCCATTGACCATGAGCCGGACTGGGTGCAGTTGGGCAAAACAGAAGATGGCTTTGCCATCAACCAGTATTTCGCAGACCACCCGGAGATGGTTCTGGGCGTACTCTCCACCGAAAGCACCCAGTATGGACGAGAGGAACTGACGGTTGCGCCCCTTGAGGGCACCAGCCTTGCCGACCAACTTGCAGAAGCGGTACAGCATATTGAGGGGCAATACACCGAAGTTGAGGTGGAAACACCAGATATTGCGGATGCCGAAAACGAGAAGCATATTCTCCCGGCTGACCCGGATGTAAAAAACTTCTCCTACACCGTGGTGGACGGCGAGGTTTTCTACCGGGAAAATTCCGTGATGACGCAGGTGGAACTGTCCGACACCGCCAAGGGGCGTGTCACCGGCATGGTGGAACTGCGGCAGATCGTCAATGAATTGATTCAGCAGCAGTTGGAGGATTACCCAGATGCCGACATCAAGGCAACACAGGAGCGTTTGAACGCCGCCTACGATGCCTTTACCGCCAAATATGGCTTGCTGAACGACCGCAAAAACGGGCGGCTGTTTGAGCAGGATTCTTCCTATTATCTGCTGTGTTCACTGGAAAATCTGGACGAGCAGGGGCAGTTCAAGAGCAAGGCGGCGATGTTCACCAAGCGCACCATTCGCCCGGAGCGCACCGTCACCAGCGTGGATACCCCCAGCGAAGCGTTGGCGGTATCTATTGGTGAGCATGGCAAAGTGGATTTGCCCTATATGGCAGAACTGCTGGGCACTCCCGGTGAGTATGGGCGCATTACCACCGAACTTTCCGGTGTGATCTTCAAAGACCCTGCCGCCGACCCCACCGACCCGGAAGCAGGCTGGCAGATGGCAGACGAGTACCTGTCCGGCGATGTCCGGGCAAAGCTGCGGATGGCGCAGTTTGCTGCCGAGACCAACCCGGAATTTGCCGTCAATGTGGATGCGCTGACCAAGGCGCAGCCCAAAGATCTGGAAGCCTCCGAAATTGATGTGCGCTTGGGTGCAACGTGGCTCGACCCGGACATTATCCAGAAGTTTATGACCGAGACTTTCCAGATCCCCTACTATCTGCGCCATGCAGTCAAAGTGAGATATTCTCCGTATACCGCCGAGTGGCGTGTGGAGGGCAAGACCGCTACGGGACGGGGCGATATTATCTCCTCCGAGACCTACGGCACATCCCGTGCCAACGCCTACAAGATTCTGGAGGAGACCCTGAACCTGAAAGATGTCCGCATCTATGACACGATCGAGGATGCCGAGGGCAAGCCCAAACGGGTGCTGAACAAGCGGGAAACCATGCTGGCGCAGCAGAAACAGCAGGTCATCAAGGATGCTTTCGCCAACTGGGTCTGGCAGGACCCTCAGCGGCGCATCGCGCTGGTGAAGCAGTACAACGAGCTGTTCAACTCTACCCGCCCCCGTGAATACGATGGCTCCCACATTCACTTTGTCGGTATGAACCCGGAGATCAATCTGCGGGAACATCAGCGCAATGCAGTTGCTCATGTGCTTTATGGTGGGAACACCCTGCTCGCCCACGAGGTGGGTGCCGGCAAAAGTTTTGAGATGGCAGCTTCGGCAATGGAATCTAAGCGTTTGGGCCTGTGTCAGAAAAGCCTGTTCGTGGTACCCAACCATCTGACCGAGCAGTGGGCCAGCGAGTTCCTGCGGCTATACCCCAATGCAAAGCTGCTCGTTACCAGCAAGAAAGACTTTGAACCCGCCAATCGAAAGCGTTTTTGCGCCCGCATCGCAACCGGCGACTACGATGCCGTCATTATCGGCCACTCGCAGTTTGAGAAAATCCCTCTTTCTGCGGAACGGCAGGCACGGATCATCGAAGATCAGATCGAGGAAATCGAAAAAGCCATTGCAGAGGCCAAGGAACAGTCCGGTGAGCATTTTACCGTGAAACAGATGGAAAAGACACGGAAAACACTGGAGGTGAAACTGAAAAAGCTACAGTCCACCGACCGCAAGGATGATGTGGTCACATTTGAGCAATTAGGCGTAGATAGGTTATTTGTGGACGAGAGCCAGAACTACAAGAACCTATATCTTTACACCAAGATGCGCAATGTTGCTGGCCTTTCTACCTCCGAAGCACAGAAGTCCAGCGATATGTTCGGCAAGTGTCGTTATCTGGATGAAGTGACTGGCGGGCGCGGCGTGATTTTCGCAACGGGAACGCCCATCAGCAACTCCATGACGGAAATGTACACACTGATGCGCTATTTGCAGCACAGCACTCTCCAGCAGAAACAACTGCCCCACTTTGATGCATGGGCTTCTACGTTTAGCGAGACCACCACGGCCATTGAGCTTGCGCCGGAAGGAACCGGCTACCGTGCGCGCACACGTTTTGCCAAGTTCTTTAACCTGCCGGAGCTGATGAATATGTTCAAGGAGGCAGCGGACATCAAGACTTCCGACCAGTTGCATCTGCCTGTTCCGGAAGCCAAGTTTGAAACTGTCGTGGTCAAACCCTCGGAAATCCAGCAGGACATGGTGAAATCCCTGAGCGAACGTGCTGCTGAGGTGCATAGCGGTGCGGTTGACCCCTCGGTGGACAATATGCTGAAGATCACCTCGGACGGACGTAAAATCGGCCTTGACCAGCGGCTGATGAATCCGCTCACCCCGGATGACCCGGACAGCAAGCTGAATGCCTGTGTCGACAATGTTCTGCGTATCTGGAACGAAACCAAAGAGGATAATCTGACGCAGCTGATTTTCTGCGATATGTCCACGCCCAAGGGAGACGGCTCGTTCAATGTCTACGATGATATTCGCACAAAGCTGCTTGCCGCCGGGGTGCCGGAATCGGAGGTCGAGTTCATCCACAACGCTGATACTGAAGGTAAGAAAGCGGATTTGTTCTCCAAAGTCCGCAGCGGCAAGGTGCGTGTCCTGCTGGGCAGCACTGCAAAGATGGGTGCAGGCACCAATGTGCAGGACCGGCTTGTGGCGGTGCATCATCTGGATGTTGGCTGGAAGCCCAGCGACATGACCCAGCGCAATGGTCGCATCATCCGTCAGGGCAATATGAATAAGGAAGTCAAGGTGTTCAATTACGTCACGGAAGGGACATTTGACTCGTACTTGTTTCAGACCCTTGAGAATAAACAGCGATTTATCAGCCAAATCATGACTTCCAAATCTCCGGTGCGCTCCTGCGAGGATGTAGACGAACAGGCACTTTCCTATGCGGAGATCAAGGCACTGTGCGCCGGTAATCCGCTCATCAAGGAAAAGATGGACTTAGATGTGCAGGTGGCAAAGCTGAAGGTGCTGAAAGCCGACCACCAGAGCCAGAAATTCCGTCTGCAAGACAAGCTGCTGACCAAGTTCCCGGCTGACATTCAGGAAACGAACGCCCACATTGCCGGGCTGAAAGCGGATGCACAGCTTGCCGCCGCCCATCCGCAGGGCAAGGAGGACTTCTGCGGCATGACCATCAAGGGCGTGACCTACGATGAGAAAAAGACCGCCGGTGAGCGTCTGGTCCTCGCTTGTTCCGGGCTGCCCAACGCCGAAGAAAAAGTGATCGGCAGTTACCGAGGCTTTGAACTGTCCCTGCGGTTCGATACCTTCCGCAGCGAATATCAGGCGATTCTGAAGGGTCAGCGGAGATACCCGGTAGCACTGGGCACCGACCCGCTGGGCAATATTATCCGTTTGGATAATTCGCTGAACAACTTCCCGGAACGCATTAACTCTGCTGAGAATGAACTAGCCACCCTGCATCAGCAGCAGGCGGCGGCGCAGATCGAGGTGGAAAAGCCCTTCCCACAGGAGGAAGAACTGGCCGAAAAGTCCGCACGGCTTGCAGAGCTGAACGCTCAGTTGGATGTGGACGAAAAGAGCCACGAGCCGGAACAGGACGAGGAAGAACAGGAGGATACCCCGCGCCGCCCCTCGGTGCTGGCGGCACTGGAGGAAAAATCCGACAAGCCGGAGCCGGTGAAGCCTTTCAAAAGCTATCTGGACAAGGACGGTGATGCCCGGTGAGGGAAAAGCGGGACGAGATCATCATCTTGAGAACCACAAAGGCGGAGAAGAACCGCATTTATGAGAAAATGCTGGGCATGGGCATCCGCAGCCTGAGTGCCTATATCCGCAAAATGGCACTGGACGGATACTGCCTGAGCCTTGACTTGCCGCAACTGCGGCGCATGGCGTATCTCTTGCAGATGTGCAGCAACAACTTGAACCAGTACGCCAAAGCCGCCAATGAAAATGGTCGGGTCTACGCCGCCGACATGGAGGACCTGCGGCAGCGGCTGGATGAACTGATTGAGATTGGTCGGCAGATCCTTTCCCGGCTGGCAGAACTCTAAAATTTTCCCCGCAGTTGGAGGACTGCGGGGGTACATAAGGGTTGACATCCTTGCAAAGCAATCGTTGATACCTTTATAATCGGGGTGAAAGAAAGGTAGGTGCTAGATATGAGGTTCGTTTTTAAGATGATCGTTTTTCCGTTTTGGCTGCTTACGGCTTTCCTTGCGCTGATGCTGAAATGGACGCTGAACCTGTCGGCGTTCGTGCTGGCACTGCCTATGCTGTATATCTTCGGCTGCGGCCTTTATACGCTGTACTGCCGGGAGTGGCTGCAGTTTTTGATCTTGCTGGTGGCAGAGTTTGGCTGCTTTGTGTTGATTTTTATGGGCGCTTTGATCGCAGATGCAGCAGAGCGCTTTAGTGGCTGGGTTGCCGGATTGTGAGGGATGCTATGGAAAACCAGAAATTGGAGGCTTGTTATTCTGAGCACAGCAGCACGCTCTTTTCTGAAATGCTGGGTGAGGACGAAGATTATCAGCGACTAAAAAACGCCAAAATAGCGGCTGAGAAAGCCCTTCAGAGCGTCATCAGCCAAGAAGCATGGAAGCGATACCTTGCCTTAGATGAGATCTGCAACGAACTGGAATGTGCCCGTTACAAGGCGATGTATCTGGCAGGTGCTGTCGATTACGAAAAATTATCCAAATGATCTCGATGCCGCCGATGTGCGGCATTTTCTTTTTTGTAAGGGGGGTGATGGCACTGGCGGCAACACGGTTGATTCCCATGCGGAAGAATAAAGGAAAATCCATCGGGGCGTGTCTGCACAACCACACCAGCTATATCCAGAACCCGGGCAAGACCGAGCAGGGCGAGCTGGTCAGCAGCTATCAGTGCAGCCCGCTGACGGTAGACGAGGAATTTCTGCTGACGAAACGGCTGTACGAGCAGACCACCGGACGAAGCCAGAAAAGTGATGTTATCGCCTATCAGGTGCGGCAATCTTTCAAGCCGGGAGAAGTTACGCCGGAGGAAGCCAACCGCATCGGCTACGAGTTTGCCGAGCGGTTTTTGAAGGGCAAACACGCTTTTATCGTTGCCACCCACACAGATCGGGCGCATATTCACAACCACATTATTTATAATTCCACTGCCTTGGATGGGACCCGGAAGTTCAAAAATTTCTGGCTTTCCACCTTTGCAGTACAGCGGTTGAGCGATCTGATCTGCTTGGAACATCAGCTCTCTACCATCGAGTACAAACCCTGCCGGGAG
>ERZ506964.1041-NODE-1041-length-11355-cov-3.636814_pt1 | contig 11355 bp, 10 predicted proteins | sample MGYA00512893_ERZ506964 | MGnify/ENA metagenome assembly ERZ506964 | reverse complement strand
CGTAAATCCTCTTGGAAAGAATACTTATAGATAATACGGATAAGTAAAATGAGAAAAAATAGACAATCTGTAAAAATCAGACAGAACCGATGAAAAAAATAAATAGATTATATATAAAAAAGATATTGAATTTTCAAGTAAAATCATATAGACTATAGTACAGATCAATCACTAGACTAGATTCTAGTATTGAGTCCAACATGAAAAGTGAAAATCTATAAATGCTATTGAAAAAAATATATCTATTTGTTAAACTATAGTCAAATATGCGTAGGACAAGATAAGATATAGATTTCGACGTAGAGGAGAAAGGAAGAGAAGAGACATGGCAAACTTACAGATTTTGCTGCGTCAGCATGTAGGAGCTCCTTGTGCACCGGTTGTAAAAGCCGGAGACAGAGTAGAAAAAGGGACTCTGATTGCAACACCGACAGGCCTTGGAGCTAATATTTTTTCAAGTGCATATGGTGTGGTAGAAGACGTACTGGAAGACCGTATCATCATCAAGCCGGATGAAGAACAGAAGGATGAATATGTAAAGATTCCGGAAGGCAGCAAGCTTGATATGGTAAAAGCGGCAGGTGTTGTCGGAATGGGTGGCGCCGGATTCCCGACAGGTGTAAAACTCGGAACAGATCTGCAGGGAGGATATATCCTTGTAAATGCAGCGGAGTGTGAGCCTGGACTTCGTCATAACATTCAGCAGCTGGAAGATGACTGTGCGAAAGTTATCCGCGGAGTAAAACACTGCATGGAGATTTCCAATGCATCAAAAGCTATTTTTGCAATTAAGAAGAAAAATGAAAAAGCAGTAAAGGCACTGCGCGAGGCATTAAAAGATGAAGAGGCGATCACGATCCACTTACTTCCGGATATTTATCCGATGGGAGAAGAACGTGCGGTTGTAAGAGAATGTCTTGGAATCGAACTGAATACAACACAGCTTCCGTCAGCAGCGAATGCAATTGTCTGTAATGTAGAAACTCTTGCAAGAGTTGCGGAAGCAATTGAAGAGAGAAAGCCATGCTTTTCTAAGAACCTTACTGTTATCGGTAAGATCAATGGCGGTAATGAGCCACATGTATTTATGGATGTACCGGTCGGCACAAGCGTTGGGGAAATGATCGAACGTGCCGGCGGTATTGATGGTGTATATGGGGAAATCATCATGGGTGGTCCATTTACCGGACATGCTACTACAGAGGATGCACCGATCACAAAGACAACTGGTGGAATCATTGTTACAATTGATTTCCCGGATCTTCATGGTGCAAGTGTAGGTCTTTTGGTATGTGCCTGCGGTGGTAGCGAAGAACGTATGAGAGATATTTGTCAGAAGATGAATGGTGTAGTGAAATCAGTAGCCAGATGTAAACAGGCAATTGAAAACAAACCGGGAGCTCCGCTTAAATGCGAAAGACCTGGAAACTGTCCTGGACAGGCTAAGAATAATATCCAGTTCAAGAAGGATGGATGCGAGTACATTATTATTGGTAACTGCTCAGACTGTTCAAATACAGTAATGGGATCAGCACCGAAGATGGGACTTAAGGTATTCCACCAGACAGACCATGTAATGCGTACAATCGGACATCCACTTTACAGATATCTGCGTGTTTCAAAACAGGTAGAACAGTTACCGGAAGGTAAATAGATAAGTTGATACCTCACTTCGGTGAGTGTATAAATAGTTAATTGAGTTATTGTTAAATTAACAAGGAGGAAATTATTATGTCAATTACAGCGGAAACCGCAAAAGAACATGCAAAAGATCCTGCAGTATTATGCTGTAGAGCAGAAGGCGGCATTACAATCCAGGCTGCAAACCTTGAAGATCCGGCTATCTTTGATGATCTGGTAGATTCAGGACTTCTGAAACTTGATGGAACACTTACAATCGAACAGGTACTTGGAGCAAAGCTTGTTAAGACCTGCGATTCTCTTACACCACTTACAGCTGATCTTGTTGAAGGCGCAAAAGCACCTGCAGCAGAGGAAGCACCGGCTGAAGAAGCAAAAGAAGAAGTGAAAGAAGAAGCACCAGCAGTTACTGCAAATCCTACAGCAAGTGTACAGAAAGTTGGCGGCGTGTTAAAAATCCACATTGGAGAAGGCAAAGATATCGATATCGAAATGCCGATGGGTTTTAATAACGGTGTTGCAGTAGCGGAAGTACCGGCAGAGGTAGAATTACCGGCAGGCGTGGTTTCAGGCGCAGCACCGACAAAAGAGCTGGAACCGAAAGTCGTAAGAAGCGTTACCAGAAAGCATTATAAAATTACAGAAGTAAAGCGTGGACCGGAGACAAAGATCGAAGGAACAACTCTTTACATCCGAGAAGGAATTGAAGAAGAAGCAGTTGCTTCACAGGAACTGGTTCATCAGTTAAAGATTGATATCATTACACCGGATCAGTACCATACTTATTCTAATACAATCATGGACGTACAGCCGATCGCTACAAAAGAGGGCGAAGACGAAATCGGTACAGGTACAACAAGAGTACTTGATGGCGTTATCATGATGGTTACCGGAACAGACGACAATGGTGTTCAGATTGGTGAATTCGGTTCTTCCGAAGGATACCTGGATGAAAATATCATGTGGGGACGTCCGGGAGCTCCTGATAAAGGTGAAATCTTCATCAAGACAGAAGTTATCATCAAAGAAGGAACCAACATGGAAAGACCTGGCCCGCTTGCTGCACATTCTGCAACAGACGTGATCACACAGGAAATCCGTGAAGCTCTGAAGAAAGTAGAAGACGAAAGCCTTGTAGTAGATACAGAGACATTCAATCAGGTAAGAAGACCTGGTAAGAAGAAAGTCGTTATCGTAAAAGAAATCATGGGACAGGGTGCTATGCATGACAACCTGATTCTTCCTATGGAACCAGTCGGAGTACTTGGCGCAAGACCAAACGTTGACCTTGGAAACGTACCGATTATGGCATCTCCACTGGAAGTACTTGACGGATGTATCCACGCACTTACCTGTATCGGACCTGCATCAAAAGAAATGTCAAGACATTACTGGAGAGAACCACTGGTTCTTGAAACTCTCCATGATGAAGAAGTTGACCTTTGCGGTGTTATCTTTGTAGGTAGCCCACAGATCAATACAGAGAAATTCTATGTATCAAAACGTGTTGGTATGATGGTAGAAGCTCTTGATGTTGATGGTGCATTTGTCACAACAGAAGGATTTGGTAACAACCACATCGATTTTGCAAGCCATATCGAACAGATCGGTATGAGAGGAATTCCGGTTGTTGGACTTTCATTCTGCGCAGTACAGGGAGCACTTGTAGTTGGAAACAAATACATGCAGTACATGGTAGATAACAACAAATCTGAATCAGGAATCGAGAACGAAGTTCTTGCCTGCAACACACTTTGCCAGGAAGAAGCAATCCGTGCACTTGCTATGCTGAAAGCTGGAATGGCTGGAGAAGAAGTGAAGAAGGCAGAAAGAAAATGGAATCCGAATGTAAAAGCAAATAACATCGAACTGATTTCAAAGACTATGGACAGAACAATTGAATTGGTTAAGAACGAGCAGTCACTGCCGATGAGCCAGAAGAGAAAAGAAAAATACGATTAAGGTGAATGACTATGAAATATGGCGATAAGATCATCTATATGGAAGGCGTAATCGTAGAGATCCATGATGGATGTGTTGGAATCGATTTGAAGGGACGATTAGGTTATCTGAAAATCCCGATGAGAATGCTGATTACGGATTATCCATTAGTGGTAGGACAGGAAGTTGGATGGAATATGAGTTTTGTCGAACAGCTTGGACCGGACGCCAATGAAAAATATGTTAGTAACCTGCAGACGTATCAGAGACGTCAGGAAGAAATGAAGTCTCATAAGAAGAATGATGAAGTGTAATTATATCAGGAGGAAATAGACATGAGTTTGACCGTTGTTAAAGGACTTCAGTCAGAAATCTTTGTTCCGGTAACTCCGCCGCCAGTATGGGCTCCGGTGAAAAAAGAACTGAAGGATATGACAATTGCCCTCGCCACAGCAGCAGGTGTGCACCACAAGGATCAGAAGAGATTCAACCTTGCCGGTGACTTTACCTGGAGAAAAATAACAGATAAAATGCCGTCAGATGAATTAATGGTATCTCACGGTGGATATGACAACAGTGATGTAAACAAAGACATCAACTGTATGTTCCCGATTGACCGTATCCATGAGCTTGCTAAAGAAGGATTTATCAAAGCATGTGCACCGGTACATGCCGGATTCATGGGTGGTGGCGGAAACCAGGAAAAATTCAAACATGAAACTGGTCCTGCCATTGCAAAGATGTTTGTAGAGGAAGGCGTAGACGCAGTTATCCTCACCGCTGGTTGAGGTACCTGCCACCGCTCTGCAGTTCTGGTGCAGAGAGCGATTGAAGCCGCAGGAATTCCTACAATTATTATTGCTGCGCTTCCGCCGGTTGTTCGTCAGACCGGTACCCCACGTGCGGTTGCTCCGCGTGTTCCTATGGGAGCTAACGCTGGTGAACCACACAACGTTGAGATGCAGACAGGCATCGTAAAAGCAACTCTGGAACAGCTTGTGAAGCTGGATACTCCAGGAAAAGTTGTTCCGCTGCCGTTTGAATATGTAGCGAAAGTATAATCAAATAGTAAAAAGGGGACATCCCCGGCAGGATTGGGGCGAAAGCTCTGATTTGCCGGAGATGTCCTTTTTATTTAACTGGATATTTTGATAAAATTTCCTGTTAGATAAAAGGTGCTATGTGCCTCAAATGTGCCAGGGCGCATTTGGGTTCAATTTAGAATTGAGGATGATTATATGGAGAAAGAAATAGATCTGCGCCGGCTTGTGATCAAAGCTTTCCATATTACTGAGGTGGAAGAAGGCGGAGAAAATAAAGTGACAGCATCTGGAAAGATGACGATCGAGAAGAAAATACTGGATGAAATTTTACCGAAATATCCACAGCTTTCCAAATTAGATGTACAGATTATAAGACCGGGAGAACATGACCGCTATACCAATACGATGATGGATATCATTCCGATATCGACCAAAGTACTTGGAAAGATTGGGGACGGGATTACGCATACGCTCACCGGCGTTTATGTAATCCTTACCGGTGTAGATGAAAACGGAAAACAGGCACACGAATTTGGGTCCAGTGAAGGCAATCTGAAAGAGAAGCTGTATCTGAACCGTGCGGGTACTCCGGGGGATGATGATTATATTGTGTCATTTGATGTTGTTCTGAAACCTGGAATGGGACAGGAAAGAGAAGGTGTACTTGCAGCCCACCATGCCTGTGACGAGTTTATCCAGATTTTCCGGGAACAGATGAAGAAGTTCAGGGGCGATCTCTGCACAGAGAGACATGAGTACCATGATGTGGTTCGCCCAGGGAAAAAACGTGTTTTGATCGTAAAACAGGTTGCCGGACAGGGTGCGATGTACGATACTTCGTTATTTGCAAAAGAGCCTTCGGGAACTGAAAACGGTCGCTCGATCATTGATATGGGAAATATGCCGGTGATCGTTACACCAAACGAATATCGTGACGGAATTATCCGTTCTATGCAGTAGGAGGTGCGATTATGGGAATTGGACCATCGACAAAGGAAACATCACTACACCATTTCAGGGATCCTCTTCTTGATGTGGTATCATCGGATGAAGATCTGGATCTGATGGGAATCATAATTGTTGGAACGCCGGATGATAATACAGATAAATTGCTTGTTGGAACCCGTGCGGCAGTATGGGCGGAAGCTATGCGGGCAGACGGAGTTATCCTGTCGTCCGATGGATGGGGAAACAGTGACGTAGATTTCGCAAATACGGCTGAACAGATGGAAATCAGAGGAATTCCGGTAACCGGGCTGAAATTCAGTGGTACAGTTGGCCAGTTTGTGGTAGAAAATGATCATCTGGGAGAAATTCTGGATATCAATAAAAGTGAAGAGGGCATTGAGACAGATGTACTCGGAGAAAATAATGTGACGGAGCTGGATGCGAAAAAGGTTACTGCAATGCTGAAGCTGAAAATGCGGAAAAATGAGAAGCGTTAAGGTTTTGAAATTTGAAGAAAACTGTCAAAAGTAAAGCTGGCAAGAAAAGAAGATATAGAAAAGTCCTGTTGAGAATCCGGATTCGATATTCGGATTCTGACAGGACTTTTGCTGTTTAATTTTCTGCGGTATCTTCGATAATATGGTTACGGATGATCGCGCGGATACTTTCGTTAAGATATGGCTTCAATTCTTCAAACGACATCGGATCGTTGTCTAGGATCGTGCTGTATGAAGTAGAACTTGCAAGTTCTATAATCAGAAACAGCATAGTTTCCGGCGCACGAAGTTTGATTGTCGGATGATCCAGAAGGATATTACTAAAATATGCAAGAATTTCACCCTCATCATCCTGCATATTATTGGTGATAGCCTGTCTGAAAATGCCCCAGCTGAGATTCTTAGAGATAAATCTCAGAATCAGTTTATTTTTCTGCATGGCATTTAAAACGTAATCTACAATAAAAATAATCTTATCTTCGAATTCGGGGATGTCGGCTGTCTCCAGAGCTTTGTGTGCTCTCTGGAAAAGTCGGCTGGCTGTCCGTGCGATCAGCCGGTCGCGTATCTCGTATTTGTCTGCAAAATATAAATAGAATGTTCCCTTCGCAACTCCGGCCTTTTTTGCTATATCGCTGATTGATGTTTTCTCAATTCCCTGATTCAGAAATAAATCGTATGCGCTTTGAAAGAGAGCATCCATTTTCTGATGCTTGTTTTCATCTACTTTTCCCATGATTCATTCCTCTTTTCCTTTGAATTATCTTTATTATAAAATCAAAATGACTCGGAGTCAACTTTTTTGTAGAAAAATATTGACTTGCGGTCATTTTTGAGTTATAGTAAGTGCGAGCTAGAAAATGACCAATAGTCAAAAAGAAGAAAGCATACCGACAGGAAAGTCAGTAGAGGCTTACAGGAGGTTTTTAAACATGAAGAACAGGGAATACAGAGTATTAGTTACACTTGCACTTATGGCATCGCTTGTAGTTGGAAATATTGCAGGAACATCTGTAAATGTACAGGCGGCAGATAATAAAGATAAAAGCACAGAGACAAAGAAAACAAGCGAAACAAAAACAAGCAGCAGCGCAACACCTGCAAAAGATGAGACTGTATATGTAAAAGTAGATGACGCAGGAAACCAGAAAGATGTTACGGTATCGGATCAGCTGAAAAATATTTCGAGCCTTGGAACCATTGATGATGTATCAGATCTGAAAGATATCAAGAACGTAAAAGGTGACGAAACCTATTCAGAAAATAACGGTAAACTGGTATGGCAGGGAGATAAGAAAGACATCTGCTATCAGGGAACAACCACAAAGAAGATTCCTGTAGGAATGAAGGTTACTTATGAACTTGACGGAAAGAAAGTCAGTGCAGATGATCTGGAAGGAAAGAGTGGACACTTAAAGATTCATTATGAATATCAGAATACAAGTGCTGACAGTGGAAAATACACACCATTTTTAATGGCGACCGGACTTCTGATGGATGGCGAGAAATTCTCAAATGTAACTGTTGACAATGGGAAAGTAATCTCAGATGGTGACAGAGATATCGTGATCGGAATGGGACTTCCACAGTTGAAAGAACAGCTTACATCAGTTAGTAGCAAGGTGGATGATCTGGATATCCCGGATTCCTTTACAGTAGAAGCAGATGTGACAGATTACGAAAAAGTAGAAGCCGTTACAGTTGCAACAAACGAAGTGTTCAATGAAGTAGGTACCGATAAATTTGACAGCCTGGATGAACTGAAGGATTCTATGACAGAACTTCAGGATGCATCGAACAAACTTGTCAGCGGCTCCGGAGAACTGAAAGACGGACTGGATACACTGCTTTCTTCATCAGGAACACTGGTAAGCGGAATTGATCAGCTGGCAAGTGGTGGAAATACATTGGCTAGCGGAACTGGTAGTCTGGTGAGCGGAGCGAATACACTGGCTGATGGAAGCAAGAGCCTGGCAAGTGGAACAAGCCAGTTGGCAAGTGGAGCTGAGAGTTTGAATGCAGGATCCGCACAGGTAGCAGCAGGAGCAAAGAGTGCAAAAGACGGAGTTGGACAGCTTGAAAGTGGAGCGCAGGCATTAAACGATGGGGTTGCACAGATGCAGAGCCAGGTTGGAGCAGGAGTAAGTTCATTAAATGATGGTGTGGGACAGTTGAGTGATGGAATCAGTCAGGCGAAAGATGGTGCGGTAAGTCTTACGGAAGGTTCAAAACAGGTGGCAACAGGAGCTGGACAGGTAAGAGATGGACTTGCACAGGCACAGGCAGGTGCTGGCTCGTTGAAAGACGGGGCGGATCAGTTACAGGCAGGAGCTTCTGGGTTACAGACAGGCTTGAATACTATTGCGAATTCAGAAAACAGCAATGCTATGATCGCAGGGCTTGAGGCTTTGAAACAGGCAGTGCCGGAACAGGCAGGGACAATTGACCAGATTATTGCGGGTATACAGGCACAGCAGACGGCAATTAGTCAGGCGGCAGCAGGAGCAGGAAATCTTGTGACGGGAGCGAACAATCTTGCAATAGGAGCCGGAAACTTATCCGACAGCCTTAGAACACTTGGAGCAGGAGCGACACAGGTGGCAGATGGAGCCGCAAGTGTACAGACAGGAGCTGAAACATTAGCGGGAGGCCTTGGAACTCTTGGAACAGGTGCAAACCAGTTGCAGTCTGGTGTTGGAAGTATGGCAACTCAGCTTGCGGCAGGAACCAAACAGCTTTCAGAAGGAACTGGAGCATTACTTGCAGGAACACAGAGCCTTAATTCAGGACTTGGAACATTAAGCGCAGGAGCAGGACAGGTGAGTGAGGGAAGTGCAGCTCTCAGCACAAATATGAAAACTGCAAATGCGGGAGCACAGTCAGTGGCAAACGGAGCTAGCCAGCTGGCAAGTGGCGCATCCCAGCTCAACAGTGGAGCTGGAACCCTGTCAACAGGTCTGAACACTCTCCAGAGCAGTACAGGTGCGTTGGTATCTGGTGTAGAACAGCTTGATTCTGGAGCAGCTGAACTGAACAGTGGTATGATCCAGTTCAACGAAGAAGGAATTGAAAAACTGGTAAGTGTATTTGATGGAGATGTTGATTCACTTCTGGATAAGGCAAACGAACTTCTGGATGCATCCAAAGAATACAAGAACTTCTCTGGAATCGCAGACGGAATGGACGGAAGCGTAAAATTCATTTTCGTAAGTGATAAATAGTTAATGAATAATGGATAGAAGATGGGAGACAGGTTTTGAATCTGTCTCCTTTTTGCGTTACGAGAGTCAGATATTAGATTTGTTGATTGATTTTTTAGGTTTAGAATATAAAGTCAAGTGTTTAAGGCTGTTATATTGATTCGGTTTTTACTTTTGCAATTTTAAATCAAGTAATTAAGCTTGCTATTTTGATTTGGTTTTGAGTTTTTCGATTTTAAGTCAAGCATTATAAGCTTGTAATATTGATTGGTTTTGTTTTTTTCTAATTCTAAATCAAGTTTTCAATCTATAATGGACCCTATAGTGTGGACATGAAACTTAGATAATTAGGTCAATTCCTTAGAGTATTTTCCAAGTTGTAGACATGAAATTGGTAAACAATTATTCCTTCATGGTCTTATTTCCAACTTGTAGACAAAGGTTTAACCACCATTGCTGTTGTGATATATTAATAAACAGAAAGGTGGACACACTATGAGCAAAAAAGTACCTTTTACAGAAGAACAATTACGTGTTTTGGAGTTGAATCCTTATACTTATTCCGTAAGTTCGAATCGCATTACGTTTACACTTGAATTCAAAAAATTCTTTGTTGATCAGATTCGAAATCACAGAAAAACAACCCCTGAAGTCCTTAAAGCAGCTGGTTATGATCCGTCTTGGTTTGCACAAGGATGCAAAAGCAGTCTGCGCAGACGTATTCTTGAAGAAGCAGATTCTGAGCAAGGACTTCGTCCTCCACGAGGCCTTTCTACAGAACAACAGCTTGCTGCATTCGAGGCAAAAGATCTTTCTACCCAAAAAACAGATGCCAGTATCAAAGAATTACAGGAACGGATTGTTCATTTAGAAAAACAGGTTGAGTTTTTAAAAAAAATTTCAAATATCGTAACAAATCCGAAACTGCAGTAGCCAAAACGCGTGAGCAGACAAGCGCTATCTTTGAATTAATCTTTAAAGAAACTCAAAATAAGTCTGCTTTAAATGTTTTGGAATTATGTAAGCTGGCAGGCGTTTCCAGATCCGGTTATTATCGCTGGATCGCAGCCTCAAATCAAAGAGCTATCCGTGAAGCATCTGATTATCAGGATTTTCTGCTAATCAAGGAAGCATATGATTACCGAGGTTATGCAAAAGGATCCAGAGGCATTTGCATGCGTTTAAAGCATATGGGCATTACTATGAACAGAAAAAAAGTGCAAAGATTAATGCGAAAATACAACTTGTGCTGTCCTATACGCAAAGCCAATCCATATCGAAGAATGGCAAAGGCATTACGTACAAGTACAATTGCCCCGAATTACGTTAAGAGACAATTCCGTTCCTATGGCCCGCGAAAAGTATTACTAACAGATATCACCTATCTGCGGCTCAAGCAGAAGCATGTATATTTATCCGTTATAAAAGATGCATATACAATGCAGATCCTAGCTTATCAATTAAGCGAATCTCTGGAGATTGATTTTGTCCTTGAAACAATAAAGTCTCTCATGAGAAATCATTTATACGAGATGAATGCAGAAGTTTGGATTCATTCGGATCAAGGATGCCATTATACAAGTGTTGCATTTCGGCGGCTTTTGAATGACTTTAGGCTACGCCAGTCTATGTCCAGGCGAGGAAACTGTTGGGATAACGCACCACAGGAAAGTTTCTTTGGTCATATGAAAGATGAACTTCAGCCATATGTGAATACCTGGGATTGCTTTCAGGATGTAAAGGAACGAATTGATGATTACATAACTTACTACAATAATGATCGTTATCAAACCACCCTTGGAGGAATGTCTCCAAATGAGTATTATCATTATGTGGTTACAGGAGAGAAACCATCAGCATTGGTTGTTTAACCAATTGACCTAAAAAATTTACTGTGTCCTTGACATGGGGTCCAGTTTATACAAGGCTGAATTATTTCCCGGTTTTTATGCATGTTCAGCAATTGCCGCTTGAAAATATAATATGCGCAGAAGAATATATAAATTAAAAACGCCGGAAAATCAAAAAGATTTTCCGGCATCAAATAGATGTATTCTTTTTACAAAATCTAGTACCGCAACTGTA
>ERZ506964.1035-NODE-1035-length-11419-cov-10.441658_pt1 | contig 11419 bp, 6 predicted proteins | sample MGYA00512893_ERZ506964 | MGnify/ENA metagenome assembly ERZ506964 | reverse complement strand
CATCGGCAAGCTGCTGTGTTCCGCTTGTCAGTGCTGCGCTGTTACTGTTCAGAGTGGATACACCGGCGGTATATGTTGCAAGGCCGGTAGTTAATGTCTGAGCACCGGCTGCCAATGTTTCAATTCCCGCATCCAGTGTCTTCATTCCTTCTGCTGCTGCCGGGAAAGAGGATGTCGCATTCTGTAATTGAGTAAGACCTGCAGATACCTGGCTTACACCTTTATTGACATTTGCTGCACCAGCACTTGCGGACTGTAGTTCTACTGAAAGCTGTTTGATAGAATCCGCGGAAAGATCTTTTGTCTGATCCTGAAGATCTTTCGCTCCTGCTGCCAAACTATTTGCTCCTGCTGTGAGTCCGGTCGCATACTTTTTAAGTCCGTCTGCCGCAGTTAAGAGACTATCTGAGAGACTTTCGTTTGCCTCTGCCATACCGGAAGTACTCGCTGTTGTTGTACTGTTCGTTTTGCTCACATAAGACTCTGTATTTACGGTGTCTACAGAGCCTGTATTCGCTGCTGCGCTGTTTAATGTACTTACCAGATTATTCAGCGTCTGTGCATCTATCACAATACTTCCGTCATCCTGTTTCGTACATGCTGAAAGCTGCTGTGCTGCTGAAGTCATTGTGGCAGAAGCACTCTGTAATTTTGTATTAGCCGTCTGAATCTTGCTATTGCCGTCATTGGCTGCACTTTCTGCGATTGTTGCATATCCGCTCAAAGCATTTGCAACATTCTCCTGCATATTACTGATTTCTGTAGCAGCCTTATTCACAATACCTGCTGCTTCCGTAACAGAACTGCTGGCATTCTGGATACCACTCACTGCACTGTCCAGTCCCTGACTCAGTTTCGCAAGCTGTTCCGCACTCACTGAATGTTCAAGAGTACTTACACTTTTACTGATCTGTTCCAAACCTGCTGCCAACTGTGCAGTTCCATTCTGCAATGTTCCTGTTTTATCAGCGCCGGTTACCGCATTGTTCAGATTTACGATTCCCGCATAAACCTGTCCGATATTTTCCAGCCCGGACAACTGTTTTGCTCCGGCTGCCAGCTGCTCACTTCCCTCTGCCAGCTGTTTACTTCCGGAGTTCAGTGCCTCGGAGTTGCTGTTCAGGGTTGCTACGCCATCGGTGTATTCTTTCACACCGGAGTTCAGCCGATCCACACCGTTAGTCAGTGTCGGAAGACTTGCGGTCAATGTGCTGACACCGTCATCCAGCTGTTTTGCTCCGTCATTGACCTGTGCAACACCGTCGGTATATGATTTCAGTCCTTCGGTCAGTTCCTCAGATCCCTCTTTGAAAGTCAGGGTACTGCCTGCCAGAACTTTCAGGTTATCTGTGATTTTCTTATTACCATCAGATGCATCGTCCATACCGTCTTTGATCTTTTTTGCCCCGTCGGCTGCTTCCTGCATACCGTCTCCGGCGGTTCCGATCTGATCAAAAATAGCTTCCGTATAGGTTTTGGTTACTTCCTCACGGATGCTTGTTTTAATCTTGCCCAGAGCCGTTTCACTTAACTTGGAAGCAATGTAATTGGTTCCCGGATTCGTCTCATAATTCAGGATCATTTTTTCCGGCTGATCATCCATGACCGTTGCCGCATTGGCAGAGAAATTCTTCGGAATGGTAATTACCATGTAATAAGTACCATTTTTCAGACCTTCCTTTGCCACATCTGCGTCTACAAAGTTGAATGCCAGTGAATCATTTTCTTTCAGATTATCCACCAGTTGATCTCCAACTGTCAGTGTAGTATCTCCGTACTCGGCTGGCTCATCTTCATTGACGATGGCTACTGGAAGTTTATCCACATTTCCGTAGGGATCCCACATGGATGCCAGGAAAAGCCCCGCGTAAATCGCAGGGATCAGCGCAATTACGATGACTACTAAAAGCAAAATCTTGTTGTGAAATAAACTTTTCCACTCTTGTTTTAGCATTGTATCCCTTCCTTTTTGATGTATTTGTCGACTTTTTCTATTAATAGATGTGTATTCTATTATTCACTTTTTATTCTATTAGTAGATTAAAAAGCTATTAGTCGACAATATGTTGATTTTCTTTTCGAAATGTATTATACTAAAGAAAGATAAGAGATACAAGCATCACATTTCTTTTCAATCGTTTATTACTGGACATTTTATATTGCATATGTCTATTTGAAATTCTTAAAAATTTCTAATAAATTTCAGGAATTTTTGTTTATATTTTTTTCAGATATGATTTTAAATCTTCCCGGGAAGTTTTCTCGACCAAAAAAACTCTTTGAGAAAATACGGGAGATACAATAAAAGGGGGATTTTTATGGAAACGAAAAAAGGAGAAAAAATGGATCGCCGGGTGCGAAAAACCCGTGCACAGCTTCGCGCCGGTCTTGCCAGACTGATGCAGCAGAAAAATATTAAAGAAATCACGGTAAAAGAACTGGTGGATGAGATTGATATCAACCGTTCCACTTTTTATCTGCATTACACAGATATTTACCAGATGCTTCAGAGCATAGAGGGCGAACTGATGGAAGATATTCTGGAAGCCATCAAAGAGCATCCGCTGGATCCGGGAATGAAAGAAGAAGGGTATTCTTTTGCCATCCAGCTGTTTCGGATTCTGGCTGCCAACAAGGATATCTGTGCGGCACTGATGGGGCCGAACGGCGATATGGCTTTTGTAGAAAAGATTGAAAAACTGGTCGAAGACGCTGTTTTGCCGGAACTTTTTACGATGTTCCCACAGAATGTCAACGACATCAAATACGCCTACGCTTTCTGCATCAACGGCTGCGTGGGAATGATCAAATGCTGGCTCACCGGTGATTCCGACGATACTCCGGAGCACATGGCATATCTGACTCACAATATTGTTTCCGAGGCGCCTCGTAATTTTGCAGCAAAAGTTTTAAATTCTGCGCAGGAAAGGACAACGGTCTGAGAAATACGACGATCTGCAAAAATATTTTTACCCGTTGACAGAATATTTCATTGCAACAAATACAGATATCAATAGAAAGTTCCAGAGTTGAAATGGGTGGAAATCTGCTTTTACACCCATTTCAACTCTGGAACTTTCTGTTCATATCTGCTTTTCGTTTATGCCTTTCATGCCACTCATCTTTCAAAGTTTACAGATTGTAGCTGTACTTATGACTATCACGTTTCGGAATCAGCCAGAACTCATACATCATGGTTCACCTAGTGTTCATGATTGACCACGGATTACCTGCCGTTTTCCACTTTCTACACCACCTGTCTCCAACCACTTCTCTTCCACAGCATCCGCTCGGTTTTTTCATACACTGCCTGTGCGAAGATCTGATGTCCCTGTGCATTCAGATGTTCCTGATCTGCCTCGCTGCACTGCACATAATCAGAAGCCCGCAAATATCCGATCTGTCTTTCTGCAGCGATTCGTTCATATACTGTTTCCAGTTCCTTCGACACCTTCACCGACTGTGACGAAAAGTCCTGGTCATATCCCTCCTGCCATACTTTTTCTCCGAGATAAATCGGTGAGATCAGCAGAACATCTGCCTGAGGTGCAAAGATCTGAATCTGATCCAGCAGACACTGGATTCCTCTTCCGATCACTTCTGCCGATGCGCCAAAGATCGTTTTGCAATCATTGGTCCCCAGCATAAGCACCACCAGATCCACCGGATGATGTGTTTCCAGTAATGTCGGCAACAGTGCTGTGCCTCTCCGTCCCTGCCGGAACGGATCTTCAAACACTGTCGTTCTTCCACAGAGTCCCTCCTCGATAATACGGACATCTTTTCTTTCAAAAGCCCTCTGTAATCTTCCTGTCCACCGTACTTTAAATGGCAGCCGCTCCCCGCTCTCTCCGTCATATCCCCAGGTGTTCGAATCTCCAAAACACAAAATCTGTTTCATTCTGTCATCTTCTTTCTTTTTTAATATCTTCGTAACTGTTCAATACCTTCGCAGAACATGATCTGCTGAATCATACCTATATCCGTTGTTTTCATATTCCCATTATTTCGCTATGTTTTTATGTTTTTATTATCATATACAATTTTCCTGACTTTGTCTAATAGAAAAAAGCAATATCCAGCTATAGGCTATTTCTATAACTAAATATTGCTTTTATCTTCTCACTCTTTTTATCGGTTGCCGTTACCTTCCAGTATCCCCGTCACCTTTTTGACGCAGTGCAGGCAGGTCGGTGCTATGTAACAGCATGCTGCGATCCATGCCGCCTGATCCGCGAAGCAGATTGCCGTATACCCCAGGGCTCCGACAAATCCCAGACTGACAATCGTTCTTGCCAGCATCTCCGTCACACCGGAAAGTACTGCTCTTCCTGAATATCCAAGTCCCTGTGTCACCATACGGCTCACATTCAGGATACCGAGACTCCAGAAGAAATATCCAAGACACCGCAGATATTTTCCTGATGCATCCAAGACATCCGCTGCTGATTTTTTCACAAAGATCATAGACAGCGTGCGTCCTCCGAAGATCAGCACCAGCCCGATCAGCAGACCATATATCGTTGCAATCGCGACTCCCTGCCGCAGTCCCTTCTTGATCCGTTCCGGCTGCCTTGCGCCCATATTCTGGCTGCAAAATACAGATGCCGAAGTGGCAATTGCATCAAACGGGCACATTGCAAACTGTTTGATTCTCATGCCCGCGGTAAATCCGGAAACACACACACTTCCCAGTCCGTTATTTGCCGACTGCATTACCATACTGCCAATTGCAGTGATGGAAAACTGCAGTCCGGTAGGAAGCCCCATCGCCAGAAGTTCTTTTACCGCCGTTATATTTACCATTCTGTTTTCTTTTGTCAGATGCAGTACATTCATCTTTCTTCCAATAAAAACAAGACACAGTATGCCACTGATCGCCTGTGCTGTAATTGTCGCAGCGGCAGCTCCCGCACATCCCCATTTCAGTACCACGATACAGAACAGATCAAGAAAGATATTCAATATCGCTGAAAATGCCAGAAAGAAAAAGGGTGTCCGGCTGTCTCCCAGAGAACGGAGAATACTGGATAAATAATTGTATAATAAGGTAAATGGAATTCCCAGAAAAATAATCAGCAGATAGTGATAGGCTCCGCGGAAGATATCCTCGGGAACTGACAGCAGATGCAGAATCTGTGGACAGAATACAGAACAAAGAATCGTCACTGTCACACCGATTCCCCCAGTCAGTACCGCACCGTTAAATACATAATTTCTCATCGTATCCATCTTTTCTGCCCCAAAGTACTTGGCAACCGGTACACCGAATCCGGTACAGCATCCCATACAGAATCCCAAAACCAGAAACTGTACACTGCTGCTTGCTCCCACACTTGCCAGCGCTTTCGCCCCAAGAATCTGTCCTACGATCGCCGCATCTATAATATTATACGTCTGTTGCAATAAATTTCCGATTAAAAGGGGAAGTGCAAACTGAAGCATCAGTTTTAACGGGTTCCCCTTTGTCATAGATGTTGACATTGTTTCGCTTCCTTTCCTATGAATCTGCTCTGTTATTATTTAGCGTATTCTGTTATTTTACATCACTGTTTTGCTATTCTACAGTTATCTCTATGTACCGCGCTTCCGCATCTTCCAGTTATATTTCTCTCTTTGTTCCTGTAACTTTCTATGCGTTTTGATACTTTTCGATATTCTTCCTGTTTTTATTTCCTTGGATAACGTAAACTCTTCAAATATACTTTCTGCTCCGATGTGATTCGAAAGCTCTCCACCGCTTTCTGAATCGTCTTCTGATGCACCCAGCGATCCAGTTTCCGTTCTTCCAGATATGGAATCACCGTATCCCACTGCTTCGCAAGCGCTGTCGCAAAATACCAGGCAATCATCATATTTACATAATATTCTTCCGACCGTACCCTTGCAACCAGATCAGCATATTCCGGTCTGTACATATCGTCCAGATACAGCCGCATCAACAGCCCGATTCCATACCGGATCGTATAAGTATCTGTTGTCAGCAACCACTCTCGAATAACCGGAAGTAATTCCTCCCGGTATTCTTCGAAGCATTTGGGCGCCGGCAGATCGCACGTTGCCCAGTTATTTATATATGGAAGAAACTCCTTCACTTTCCGCAGACATTCCGGGTAATCTTTGATCTTTGTTACCAGCAACATATGCAGATTGTTTTCTTCATAATAGCGATGTGGCAGTTCTTTTAAAAACGCCTCGGCTTCCTGGCTGTGATCTCTGGCAAATTCCCCGGCGAACTTCCGCAACACCGGCGTGCGGATTCCAATAATATCTTCTTTCGGAATTCCCGGAATCAGTCCGGCATGAAATTCCCGATATCCAGGATCCTGCAATGCAAATAACTGTTTTTGCAGTTCTGTTTTCATTTTCATATTTCCTCTCTTCTTCGTATTTTCTGCCGGTTCTTCCTTCATTCCGCTTTGTTTATTCCCAGGTATACATGATGACACTCCACAGTTTGCATAAAACGCTCTAGTTTTCTCGCCAATTTCTGCAAAACCTTTTTTTAGCAATTTCTTTCCCTTTTCTCTTTACGTTATCCGTTACTTCCTTTCCGGCTTATTTTTATAGATTTTCGTATAGTTCCATATTAGACCATCCGTTTTGCTTTGTAAACTTTTTGACGATTTTTTTCTTTCATCACCTTTTCGGTTGATACCTCATATCCGACACCGTATATACCGTAATAAATGCCTTCGGATCTTCACGGTTCATGTAGTTCATCAGTTTCTGGTACTCGCCTTTATCTACAATCGTAATAATCTCGTTTCTTTTTTCCATATTATAGGCTCCGATCGACTCATAGATCGTCGCACCACTGTGCAGATCGTGAATGATAAACTGGCGCAGTTCCTCTTCTTTTTTCGTAATGATACAAACTCTCCGCTTGATATTATGATCAAAAATAAAGTGATCAAGCACCAACCCGTTAAAATATGTTCCGAGCACACTCAGTACCACTGTCTTTTTATCATACACAAGTGCCGCCGACAGCGCCACACACATCCCGGACAACGACATCGCTTTTCCCAGATCCATGTGCAGATATTTGTTCATAATCTTCGCCACAATATCCAATCCGCCGGAAGATGCATTGCGATTAAATAATATACTCAGTCCCACACTGACTACCAGAATATAACACAGCACATCCAGCTCCTGGCTGTTCGTCATCGAGCCGAAATCCGGAAAAATCCTCTCAAACACGCCCAGAAACAGTGGGAGCATCACACTGGTATATACTGTTTTCACCCCAAACTCTCTCCCACAGGTGAAAAATCCGATAATCAGCAACACCACATTCAAAATCATTGTAATCGCCGACAATGGTAAGGGAATAAAATTCGAAAGCACAATACCAAGACCTGATATGCTGCTTACGGAAGCATGGCTCGGTACAAGAAAGAAATAAACCGCGGCGGCAATAATGGCTACCCCAACCGTTAATATACTTGTCTCTTTGATGATACTTTTATAATCTGTTTTTAGATTCATCATTTCTAAGTTCTCCTGCTTATTTTTTCCAGTCTATTATAGTACAGATCTTCACGATAAGAAACAGAAAATTCCAGAACTTTTCCCCATACAGAAAAACCCCGGAAACCTTGCGGTTCCGGGGTATCTTACGTTTGGACACAATGTTATCTTACGATAACGATATATATAATTTTATCTGCTAATCAGTGATTACTCGATGATAGAAGCAACACGTCCTGATCCTACAGTACGTCCACCTTCACGATATCAGACCGGTGTATTGCGGTGTGCAAATGGTGGTTTTCCGTGTGATTTGTGGGGAAAAATCCGAATTTTCTGTTTTGTCCGTGTGGTTTTTGGGGATTTTGTTATCATGGTGTTATCATTCTCCATCAATAACTTTCCACTAACACATCCTGTATATCATTTGCATCATTTTTCTTGCTTAAAGCTTTAAAATATATATCATCAGGTCTCATGTTTACTATATCTAATTTGTTCAGTTTCTTTAACAACTTCATGTATCGCACTACCATACTATCTATATACACATCTTTATCATTTTTTATCATATCAATATACTGTTTAATTTGTAGCAGTTCCCTATTCGATACTTGTTTTTTGTGTTTCTTAATATATTGTATTTTTTCCAGTACGTAACAATGAATTGAATAATTTTTTGCTTTTTCCTTATAGTACTCAGAACTATTTATTAATTCTAACATTATTTCTTCACCTTGCTTAAATAATGCCTCTGCCTGTACTGAATCATTTAAGTAATTAGCATATTTAAGATAATTTCTTCCTATTGCATGCTGAATTTGATATGCTTTAGGTCTAATAACGTGTGCCATATTTAAATGATTCAACGCTTTATTATATTCATTACACTTTTGCTCAGCAATCCCCAATTGCAACCAATAATAACTTATGTCTGAAAATTCTTCTTTTAATTGATAATAAATCGACCGAATTTCCCTCAATTTTAACCCAAATTTCTTCTCTAAACAATCTTCTTTTAATATACTCTCAAAAATTATTTTCCAATAATTATTTTCATTTTCTTCAACATATGGAGAAATTTCTTTTAATATCTGTACTATTGCATCTTTCTTTTCGCTTCTTGATAAACTTCCCCATACTTCATTTGTTAAAATTACATTTTTCAGTCCAACCCCCTGCTCATCCAATTTTACAAAATCTACAATCAACGCCTGTTCTCTCGATAATTCTTTATATTTTTTTTGAACAAACATATCAAAATCTATAGAATACCGAGCCGTTAATAATTCGCTTGGATAATATGCCAAATCTGCCTTATCAAATATGGTTAATTCTATATATAAATTTTTGACTTCTGGATTTGACTCTAATACCTCTTTCGAAGTTTTCTTTAATCTTTTTTTGAAACCACTTCCATAAGTTATTGTTGTAAATAAATTTATATAATTTCTTTCCTTTACAATTTCTTGGATTCCTACAGATTCAGTAGAAGATATATTTCCCAAGTATCCTTTTTCTTTTAATTTGGCATATATATTTTTTGCAGATATCTTATCTATCGAATTCTCAACCCTAAACTCTTCATAAGGATTCCCTTCTAGATAATACTTTTTCTTCATATGATAATAATTTCTAGAAGTTGTCACAACCAATAGATGTTTTCCCGTATTCATTTGTAGGATTTTTTCTATTACTTTATAATAATAACTAGCATTCTCCACCAATAAAGCATAATTTTCATTAATGGAATTACTAATATATTCCTCTAGAACACGAACATCCAATTTCTTTCCTTTAAATTCTAATACTTCAAAACCTTTCTTCTCTAAATATGAACCAACAAGTTTTAAAATACAATCTTTTCCACAAAAAGCATTTCCATATAATGCTAAACAATAATTGCTATTTTTAGAAAAATCAATCTGATTTATTTTTTCGTAAATTTCATATATGCATCTTGGCTCAAATAGCCACCCTTCTTTCAAATCATGCCAATTACTATTATATCCTTCATAAAGCTTACTTTCATATGGCTTTTCTTTCGGAACAGAATTTAGTATGTCTTTTAATGGATATATTCCGGAATAAATCAAACGCATTTTTCTTTTTTCTAACTCCGTTGGATTGAAATTTATTTTTTCAACGAATTGCAAGAATTTTTCTGCCGTCCATTTTATAATCGTTCCTTCCAATCTTTCAACTCTCATCTCTAATTTTAAGGATGGATACGGTTCTATAAAAAACAACTTTCCTTTTCGAAAATGTCCCGCATTTTCATATTGACTTATATAATAATCTATATCTCGTTCATCCAAACTTGCTCCAACAAAAATAAAATTTTCATTTTGAATATCTGAAATTAAATTATTATGCTTAAAATTCACTCTTGAACTAATTAGATTATCGTACTCTGTTTTACTAAATATAAGTGGTTCATCTGGCGCATTAACACAGCCATGCAACTTAACATATTCTAATTCATTTTTAACAAGCTTTTCTTTGGATGTATTTTGCACTACAAAATCTATATGATTTTTATAACATATATGTTCTACCAAATCATCTATATTTACAGTATAAATCTTTTTCCAAGGATATTTAGACAGTAGATAATGAAACGATGCAGGTTTAACATCTTGAAACCTATTAAGTAAATAGCTTTTCAATTCATTCTTTTTCTTAAGATGGTCGTTAACAAACTCACACAATTCTTGCAATGTAAACTGTTGTACTTCCGTTTCATAGCTATCTTTAATCGCACCTTTTACGAACGTATTATATATTTCATCCTTTAAAACATTTCCTGTAGCCATGTCTCCATAACTATTCGTGCTTCCATACGAAAATCCTGCCCCTAAAAATAACATTGGATTTCCATTTATTAATACTTCTTTTAGTTTTTGTATATCGTCCATATTTATCCCTTCAACCACTCTATGTTATACTTTTGTTTATTGTTCCAACTCAAAAATCTTATCTAATGTTTTCTCCATATCTGCCACCAGATTAACCACCAGTGCATTTCCCATCATAAATCTACGTTTTCTCAATGGCATCTCCACTGTTTCTCCCTTAACAAGACAATACTTTGTATGGTCCGTAGGAAATCCCTGGATTCGTTCTGCTTCTGTTGCAGTAAGTAATCTCACTCTTCCAGTCATCTTATCTTTCACAATATGAGTTGTTCTACTGAATCCACCTTCAGATGTCAGCATTGTACGTGCCGGTTTATCTTCCTGATCAATCATAGAAATCGCACCCTCTGAGAATACATATTCATGCCCTGTCGAACTTGTACGTAACAATTTTTTTGCACCTTTCAGGTATTGCCAGGTCTGTCTATCTTCCTTTGGAAGACGCTGTTCGGTTTCATCACTATGTGTAACCGTAGGATCTGTATAATATAATTTTTCTTCTGGGATAAAATACTGTTCTTCTACTTGTCCGGTTTCCATAACATCACCAAGCGTAATCTGCTTTCCGTGATAATTTGGAACAGTCTTCATTGTATATATTATCCCGTCTTTCATTATTCCAGAATTCTCAAATGCACATTGGAATGTTTCGGATACTTCACCCACTTCTATCGGAAGTTCTTTAATTTTAATCTTAGTAGATTCTGCTTTATTTACCGGAAATGTTTCTGCAAAAAAACCTTCTTTTAAGATTGCATTTTCCATACTCTCTTCTTTTAATGCATCTGCATATCCCACTGATTTCAAAATCCTGTCTGCATATTTTGTATTATTTTTGTAAGCAAAAATAAATGTTCTACGACGTCTCTGTTGATATCCATATTCGGCAGCATTTATTACTCGCCATTCCACGGTATATCCTTCATCTCGAAAACATGCAAGTATCACCCCAAAATCTCTACCTCTTTGCTTTGCAGGAGATTTTAATAATCTATCAACATTTTCTAATAATACGAATGGTGGTT
>ERZ506964.1025-NODE-1025-length-11553-cov-5.692990_pt1 | contig 11553 bp, 11 predicted proteins | sample MGYA00512893_ERZ506964 | MGnify/ENA metagenome assembly ERZ506964 | reverse complement strand
TGCACGCTGACGGTTGCGCGGGTAGGGGGTGTTGCCTGCTACCGAACTGTTTTGTTTTTTTAAGTAATCCTATGTTATAATAAGTCTCATGTTGGTAAAGGAATGGGCCAGACTGGAAGGATTGCATCCGCAGACCGTGTGGAAATGGTGCCGTCAGGGCACCATGCCCGTTCCTGTGGAGCAGACGCCGACCGGCATGTGGCTCATCCACGACCCGAAATACGAGACCGCATCGCAGCCGAATCCCGCGGACACTCGCACCGTCTGCTACGCGCGAGTATCCAGCGGCGGACAGAAGGACGATTTGCAACGTCAGGCCGACCGGTTGAAGGCGTTCGCTCTTAGCATGGGCGTCGAGAAGCCCGAGGTGGTCACGGAGACGGGTTCCGGCATGAACGACAAGCGACGCAAGCTCAACCGGCTATTGTCCGACCCGACCGTCGGCACGATAATCGTGGAGCATCGCGACCGGCTCGCCCGTATGAACGCGGGCTTGGTGGAGAGCGCGTTGAAGGCGCAGGGGCGCCGAATCATCGTGGTGGATGACACGGAGCTGGATGACGATCTGGTGCGCGACATGACCGAGGTGCTGACCTCGTTCTGCGCGAGACTGTACGGACGCCGCGCAGCCAAGCACCGTGCGGAGAAGGCGTTGGAGGCGATGCGCGATGAGCGCGTATGAGGCCGTTAGAATTCGGCTCGACCCAACCCCACGGCAGACACGGCTGTTGGAGTCCCATGCGGGTGGTGCGCGTTTCGCGTACAATCTGATGCTCGCGCACGTCCAGCGCCAAATCTCCTTGGGTGAGAAACCGGACTGGACGTTGTACGCGATGCGCCGCTGGTGGAACGAGTGGAAGGACGAAATCGCCCCGTGGTGGCGAGAGAACAGCAAGGAGGCGTACAGCAGCGCGTTTGAATGGCTGTCCCAAGCGTTGAGGAACTGGTCGGACAGCAGGAAGGGCAGGCGCGCGGGCCGTAGGGTGGGCTGGCCGAAATACAAGTCGAAACGCTCCAGTGTCCCGCGTTTCGCATACACGACCGGCAGCTTCGGCCTTATCGAAGACGACCCGAAGGCGTTGAAACTGCCACGCATCGGACGCGTACACTGCATGGAGAACGCCACCGAACGCGTCCACGGCAGACGAATCGTGCGCATGACCGTCAGTCGCCATGCGGGCTTCTGGTATGCGGCCCTCACCGTCGAACGTCCCACCGAAAGCGTTCCAGCGAAAAACAGAAAACGGAAGAACCGTAATCGTCAGGTCGGCGTGGATTTGGGCGTCAAGACCCTCGCCACCCTATCGGATGGCACCACGTTCCCCAATCCACGCAACTACGTCCGCACGCAACGGAAACTCCGCCACGCCCAACAGTCGTTAAGCCGCCGCGATAGGGGCATGAACCATGGATGCGGGTCGAAACGGTACAACAGGGCGTTGGAGCGTGTGCGCCGAATCCACGCTCGCATAGCCGCTCAACGAGCCGACAACATCAGCAAGCTCACCACGTGGCTTGCCGACAATTATTCCGACATCGGCATCGAAGACCTCAACGTGCAAGGCATGAGCCATAACAGGAGGCTTGCCAAACACATACTGGACGCGGACTTCCACGAGTTCCGCCGCCAACTGGAATACAAGACCGCACGCACCGGCACGAGGCTCCATGTCATCGACCGCTGGTATCCAAGCTCGAAGACCTGCTCGAACTGCGGGACGGTGAAAGCCAAACTGCCCCTGTCCGAGCGCGTCTACCATTGCGAGGAGTGCGGACTTGTCATCGACCGCGACCTGAACGCGGCCATCAACATCCAAGTCGCCGGGAGTGCCCCGGAGACGTTAAACGCGCGTGGAGAAAGCGTAAGACATGCCCGCCCCAAAGGCGGGACAACGCGGCATCCGGCGAAACGCGAACCAAGCGGCGGCGAGAGTCGCGTGAGGCTTGGAGCTGGCCTTGGCAACGAGGCCATGCAGATGACTTCGCTCTAGCGACAAGCTAAAACAAAGTCATCTACAACGGCACCATACGGTAGGAATACGGTTTGATGAACGCGCCGATGATGGTGAACGTCCACAGGAACAGGAACACGTTCTCGAGCAGCATCACCTTCGCCATCGACAACCATTTGCGCGTGGTGATCGGGTAGAGGAAACGGCTCACAGGAAGTTTGTCGTAGGTCCGCCCCTCAAGCAGCATGCGCATCATGGCCACCCGGTATGTCTGCTGGACGAACAGCCATACGAAAAGGTAAACGGCCAGGGATACGACGATTGGTACGGCCACGGCGACGCCGTCATTATGCACGATGGAATTGGCCGCATCGGCCATCGACAGAATGACCGAACCCGATGAGAACGAGTTGAGCAGAGACGCGAACACGCCGCGTTTACGCCCCATCATGGCATTGGTGTCGTTTTGCACGATCTGCTCCTGATTGTGCTCCACTTGCCTGCGTGCCTGGCTTTCATCGCCGACAAGCAGGTTCTCCAACACTTTCGACACGTTGTCGGATTGCGCTGTGCCATCCTCCTGCACGGTTGCGGACGGGGAACTGGCGTTCACCGACCATGTCGACGAACTGTAGGCGACACCGAACACCGAAGCGAACAGGCAGATGACGACTATCATCCAATAGTGTCTCTTATAGGCTTTCCTTGCATTGGCCTTCATGCCTTTGCGATCCATGCAGGCCTCCCTTCTTCTCGTCGATGAGATTCCATTTTCGATTTTAACCGGCATGTTCCGTGATCGCTTTGATAAAAACATGGAAAACGGCACACGCGGCTGTCTGTGTCTTCTGCGAAACTGTAGGGTGCGTAAAACGCGGTAATGTCCACAATTCGATAGGGAGAAAGCACAGTTATGGCTCACGTCATCGATTTCAAGGAGGCCGGTTTCGATTCCGTCCTCGATGAACTGGAATGGCGCGGGTTGATTTCCCAGTCCACTGACAGGGATCGACTCGCCGAAGCGTTGAACGGAGAGCCCATCACCTATTATTGCGGCTTCGATCCGACCGCCGCCTCCCTGCACATCGGCAACCTCGTTCAGCTCATCAACATGCGCCACCTGCAGGCCGCAGGACACCATCCGATCGCGTTGGTCGGCGGCGCCACCGGCCTGATCGGAGATCCGCGCCAGTCGGGCGAACGCACGCTCAACCCGAAGGACGTCGTGGCCGGCTGGGCCGATCGTCTGAAGAAGCAGATCGGCGGCATCCTCGAGACCGAAGGCAGCAATCCGGTGCGTTTCGTGTCCAACTACGATTGGACCGCTTCGATGAACGTCATCGACTTCCTGCGTGACGTCGGCAAGAATTTCCGTATGGGCACCATGCTCGCCAAGGACACCGTGGCCCGTCGCCTCAACTCCGAGGAAGGCATCTCCTTCACCGAGTTCAGCTACCAAGTGCTTCAGGGCAACGACTTCCTGCACCTGTTCGACGAATACCATTGCGTGCTGGAGATCGGCGGCTCCGACCAGTGGGGCAACCTCACCTCCGGTCTGGATCTGATCCACAAGGTGCGCGGCGTGGACGTGAACGTGTTCACCAGCCCGATCATCACCGACGCGCAGGGCAAGAAGTTCGGCAAGTCCGAAGGCAACGCCGTCTGGTTGGATGGCACGATGCTCAGCCCCTACAAGTTCTACCAGTTCTGGTTCAACCGTCCCGACAGCGAGATGGAGAACCTGCTCAAGGCGTTCACCTTCCTGCCAAAGGCCGAAATCGAACGGCTTATCGAGGAAAGCAAGACCAATCCGGGCGCGCGTGAGGCGCAGCGCACCCTCGCATGGGAGGTCACCAGCTTCGTGCATGGCGAGGAAGCCACTCGCCAGGCCATCGAAGCTGCCGGCGCGTTGTTCGGACGTGGCGGCGATCTGGCGGACATCGACGAGTCCACGCTTGAGGCCGCTATCGACGGCATGAAGGTCGATGGGGAATTCGCCAAGGTCGCAGCCGGCGACCGTGTGGCCGAGGCTGGTATGAAGGCAGGCCTGTTCAAGTCGATTTCCGAGGCGCGCAAGACCATCAAGTCCGGTGGCGTGTACCTCAACAACACGCGCGTGGAGGATGAGGAACAGACGTTGCAGGACGGTGACTTCCTGCATGGTCGTTTCGTGCTCATCCGCCGCGGCAAGAAGGCGCTCGGCGTCGTCGAACAGGCGTGAGACGCATAGGCAATCGTAAGTAAATAATCGCAAGTATCTCAAGACCAATAAGGAACAGCATGGCAGAAGAACAGCGCGGATCGCGCGGCAAATCCTACGGCAACCACAAGTCCTACGGCTCGGGCAGGCCGGGTAACCGCGGTGGCAAGGGATTCAAGCCGCGCGGCAACGGCGGCAAGTCCTACGGACACAAGTCCGGCGGCTTCCACAACGATGACCGTAAGGGCGGATATCGCAAGGGCAATGGCGGCGGATACCGTCGTGGCGACCGCGATTTCCATCGCGACGGCGAAAGCGAAGGCCAGGAGCGTCGTTTCCACAACGGTCCGCGCAAGTTCAACCGCGATGGCGAGCGTCGTGACGACCGTCGCGGTGGCTATCGTGGCAATCGCGGCGACAATCCGCGCTACCAGCGTGATGGCGAGCGTTCCGGTTTCCGCCATGATGACCGTCGCGATGGCGAGCGTCGCAATTTCCGTCATGACGGTGACCGTCGTGACTTCCGCCGTGACGATGGTGAGCGTCGTGGCGGCCGCAACTTCCACAAGGACGGCGATCGCAGAGACTTCCGCCGCGATGACCGCCGCGGGGAGCGCCGTGATGGTGAGCGTCGTAATTTCCGTCGTGATGACCGTCGTGACGGCGGCCGCAGGGATTTCCGCCGTGACAACCAGCGTCGTGACTTCCACAAGGACCGCGACCAGCGTCCGGAAGGCGAGGAGCGCCGCGAATTCACCCGTGAAGAGAAGATGGAGTACCGCGAGGCGAAGCGTGGTGAATACCTGTCGAAGCCGCGTCGCAATTCCGACGGCACGATGAGCTTCCCGTCGCAAAACCCGTACACGCATCGTCGCCCGGGCGAGCCGAAGATGCCGAAGGGCATCGAGTGGAGCATGCTGTCCACCGATGACCGTGAGCGTCTGCGTGGCCTGTCCAAGGAACATGCGGAGAACATCGGCCTGCACATCCTCGCCGCCTACACGCTTGAGGAAAGGGATCCGGAGCTGGCGCTCGAACACGCCAAGTGGGTGGCGCATCAGGCTTCCCGTATTGATTTCGCGCGTGAGACCCTTGCGTTCGTGGCCTACCGTCAGGGCGATTACAAACTTGCCCTGCGTGAGTTCCGCACCGCGTTCCGCATGAACGGTTTCCTTGACTATCTGCCGTTCATCGCCGACTGCGAGCGTGGTATGGGCGAGCCGAAGAAGGCCATCGAAACCGCCATGAGCGATGACGCGAAGTATCTGCGCGGCGAATCCAAGGCCGAGATGTTCCTCGTGTACGCGGGCGCGCTGGGCGACCTCGAACTGTGGGATAAGGCCATTGAGATCGTGCATACGCTGGGCCGTTCCAAGGGTCTGGCCGGCGAATACCGCATGCGTGCGGTGCAGGCCGAACAGTACTTCCTCGAGCAGGCCGGACGCTCCGATGAGGCCGTGGCCCTCGACCAGCTGCTTGACAAGCTTGAGCTGCAGTACGCCGATGCCGAAGAGGACGAGACCTCCGACGATCTGGTCATCGAATACGACATGCAGGAATTGAACGACGAGCTTATGGACAAGCTCGGCATTTCCGAAGATGACGCTCAGTATGCGCCGGAAGACGAGGATGAGGACGATTCCGAGGCCGTCGACGAGAACGGCGAGACCAACGATGAGACCCAGCTTGATGCCGAAGCGGCCAAGGAAGGCGCCGAGTCCGACGACGAGCCTGCCGGTGACGGCGAAAACGCGGGCGACTCCGAAGACGACCAGACTGAGGATGAGGTCGAATCCGCAGCCGATTCCGACAACGAGTGAGGTGCGGCAAAACAATGCTGAAATCCACAACCCGTCCGCTGAGCGAAGCCTACCAGCTGGCGCTGCTTGATCTTGACGGCGTGGTCTACCGTGGCAAGAATCCGGTGGAACATGCTGCAGAGAGCATCCGCAAGGCCGAAGGCCTCGGCATGACGGTGGAATACACCACCAACAATTCCTCCCGACTGCAATCCGTGGTGGCCGACCAGCTTAAAGGCTTCGACCTTGAAGTCGAACCATGGCAGGTCATCACCTCGTCCGTGGTGGCTGCCCGCATGGTGGCCCGTGCGGTGCCGCAAGGTGCGAAAGTGTTCGTGCTCGGAGCACAGCATCTGCGTGAGGAAGTCGCCAAGCAGGGTCTTGAAGTGGTTGATTCCGCCGAAGACAAGCCGGTTGCGGCCATCCAAGGCTGGTACCCGGACATGTCTTGGAACCAGATGGCGCAAATCGCCTACGCCGTAGAACAGGGCGCCACGTATTTCGTGACCAACCGCGACCTGACCATTCCGCGTGAGCTGGGCATCGCCCCCGGTTGCGGTTCCATGATCATGGCCGTCATCAACGCCACTGGTGTGGAACCGGTTTCGTCCGCAGGCAAGCCGGAATCCGCCATGTACGACGAAGCCCGACTGCTTGCCGCGCATGATGGTGCCGAACCAGTGGCCAAGGAAGCATGCCTCGCCATCGGCGACCGCCTCGATACCGATATCGAAGCCGGCAACCGTGGCGGCTATGATTCCCTGGCCGTGCTGACCGGCGTCACCAATCCGCATGAGCTGATGTTCGCTCCGGAGCATCTGCGTCCGACCTACATCGCCAAGGACCTGACCGGACTTAACGAGCCGGCCCCCGAAGTCGTGCATGAGGCTGGCGCTTGGAGCTGCCGCGACGTGCAGGCGCGCGTCGACGGCGATCGTCTTTACGTCACCGACATCACCAGCGTCGACGGTCTTCGTGCGGCCTGCGCCGCCATGTGGGATGCGGCGGATCGCGGACACAGCGTCGACGGCATGATCGTGCCGGAATTCCGAATCGCCTGATTGCCGCACGTGCGTATGCGCAACATGAATGACGATTCCGGTGCCGTCGTCCGACTCGACATCGCGCTGGTGGAGCGTGGCGTCACGGATAGTCGCTCCAAAGCACAACGGCTGATCGAATCCGGCAAGGTCCGGGTGAACGGCACCGTCGCATCCAAAGCGTCGCTCAAAGTCACGGCCGCCGACACGCTTGATGCCGATCTGGGAGACGATTACGTCTCCCGTGGAGCCTACAAGTTGGTCGGCGCGTTCGACATGTTCTCCCAGACGGGCCTGCGTTCCGCGGAAGGATTCGATTGCCTCGACATCGGCGCGTCCACCGGCGGTTTCTGCGACGTGCTTCTGCGACGCGGTGCCGCGCATGTGATCGCGCTCGACGTGGGGCACGGCCAGCTTGACCCGCGCATCGCAGGCAACGAGCGCATCATCGAAATGAGCGGCGTCAACATCCGCGACGTCGAAGCGGATGATCTGCCGTACCGGCCAAGCATGATCGTATCCGACGTGTCATTCATCTCGTTGACATACGTGATTCCCGTCATCGCGCGCATCGCCGCGCCCGGCGCACACGTCGTGCTGCTGGTCAAACCGCAGTTCGAAGTCGGCAAAGGCAACCTCGGCAAAAACGGCATCGTGGAAAGCGAAACCTTACGCAAACAGGCGCTCGACACCGTCACCGCCTGCGCGAAAGCCAACGGACTGGATGTACGCGCCACGGCGGTCTCACCGATCGAAGGCACGCACGGCAACATCGAGTATCTGCTGTATGCAGTGGCGTAAACCGTTCTCCGCCAATCGATAGCGTAAAAATGAAAGGCCGGCAGCCCATATGAAAAATCCCATATGGACCGCCGGCCTTTTGCATGTTCCGCGGGCCTAGCCCCTCAAAAACTTGTCGATCTGATCCTGCTTGCCCATGATGATGAGCTCGTCGTTACGGTGCATAATCAGCTCTTTCGAACCGTATTCGAATTCCTTGCCCGGCGATTTGACACCGACCACGGTGATGCCGAACCGTTCATGCACGCGCGCATCCTCGATGGAGTAACCGACGACATGCGGGGGAGTGTGGATCTTCACCACGCTGTACGCGCCTTCAAGCTCGATGTAGTCCAGATAGTTGCCGGACACCAAGTGCCCTACGCGTTTGCCGGCATCGGTCTCCGCGTTGATGATGTGCCGTGCGCCGATACGCTGCAGAATGCGCGCATGCTCCTTGGACACCGACTTCGCCCAAATGTCGGAGATGCCCGCGTCCAGCAGATTGCCGGCGGTGATGACGGACGCTTCGACGCTGTCGCCGATGGCTACGACCGCCGTGTCGAAATCGGACGCGTTGATCTGCTCCAACGCCATCACGTCGGTCATATCGGCCTGCACGGTGGGGATCTGCGAGGACCAGCGGTTCACCAGTTCGCCGTCCTTGTCGACGGCGAGCACATCCTGTCCCATCGTATCCAATGTGGTGGCTACGGAACTGCCGAAACGGCCGAGTCCTACCACAAGAACGCTTCTGGTGTTGTTAGCCATGATTGTTCGCGTACCTTTCGATGTTCTGTTCCGGATTCAAGTATAGGAAGTTGCGGGTATAGAAACCGTATCGACGAATCCGCTCAGCCGACCACGATCTGCTCGGTGGGATAGCGGACCGGCTCCACATTGCGCGGCCTGGAGATCGCGTAGGCGATGGTGAGCGGACCGAGCCTGCCGATGAACATGGTCGCGGCGAGAATGTACAGGACCGCTGGACTAGAAGCGCTGGCCACGCCGACCGAATAGCCTCCCAGACCGAACGCCGAGCAGGTGTCGAACAGCGCGTTGCTCAACGAGCAGCCGGTGATGGCCATCAACGCCATGGACACCACGGTGACAAGCATCAGACATGACGTGGTGACGGCCACAGCGGTCATGACGGCTTGCGAATGGATGCGACGATGGAACGCGTTGACGTCATGGCGTCCGGTGAACGCGGCACGGCAGGTCAACAGAATCACGGCGAATGTGGTGACGCGGATGCCGCCTGCGGTCGAAGTGCTGCCGCCGCCGATGAACATGACGATGGACAGGAACACCTTCGTCGCGTCGCTCACGCCCGGCATCCATGACAGGTCGAAGCCGGAACTGCGGGGCATGACGGCCGCCACCATCGCATGCCACAACCGCGGTTCCACACCTTCGGTGGCGAACAGCAGTTTGTTGTTCCATTCCATGAGGAGGAACCAGGTGAACGAGGCGAGCACGATGCAGAACGTGGTGGTCAGCGTGAGCTTGGTATGCAGGCTCCAACGCTTCGGCGGACGATGGTTGCGCCATGAGCGCATGAGGTTAAGCAGGACGGGGAAGCCGAGCGTGCCGCAGAACGCGCTGACGAGGATAGGCAGACCGACAGCCCAATTGTTGACATGCAGGCCGGCGCCGTCAGGGGTGAAGCCGGCGTTGTTGTATGCCATGACCGCGAAGAACAACGATTCCCACAGCGTGTGCCGCACATTGCCATGATTGACTTTGTACAGGCCGGGGAACAGCGCCACGAACGTGATGCCTTCGATGGTGAACGCGGTGGCGATGACCACGGTGAGCACGCCCTTGATCTCGCCGAGTTTCGTGGTGCCCAGCTCGTTGGCCGTCAGCAGCTTTTGCGTGGCCTTGAGATGGTGGTTCACGGCCAAGGCGATGAGTGAAGCGAACGTCATGACACCCAAGCCGCCCATCTGCACGGAGAAGATGAGCACGGCCTGGCCGAAAGCGGACCAATGCGTCGTCGAATTGACGATGGAGATGCCACACGTCGAAATCGCGGAGATCGCGGTGAAGAACGCGGTGGTGAATGTCGTTTGCTCGTCTTTCGGTGTGGCGGCGGGAGTGAGCAGGAGCAGCGTGGACAACGCGCCCAGAAGCGTGAAGTACAGGATGGTCAGGCGTCCGGGATGCGTGGTGAGTTTGTGCATCAGGCTGCGTTTGCGCGGCTTGCGCTCCTCCGCCATGGTCTTTTCGAACGTGTCTCCGGAGAACCACCAGGCATAGCCATGTGAGGCCTCGCGATTGGAGGAGGACTCGTCGAAGACGAGGTTGGACATGCTGTTCCTCGCTCCTTGTCTGTATAAACGGTCTTCGTTTCCTTGAGCTATTGTAGACGGTAGTGTGACGAACGGTGCAGAGACATACCATTCGGCCTGTTCGGCGGATTCGTGGGAAAACGACGAACAGGTTTTGCGGGTGGGATGTACGTGGCTCGTGAACGAACGGAAACGTCTGCGGCGTGTCCGGACACCCGCTACCGCCATTCGTTCATTTGTTCGATTACAATGGTAGGCATCGGCGTCCGTCGAGGACGTGGTATGTACGAGAGTTCTCGGAAAGGGCTTGCGATGCACGGTACCCGGCATGCGGTGGTAGTGACGCATACACGTCTGCGTGAAAGCGGCACGGTGGTCGAGGAAGCCGTCGAACAGCTGCTCGGCCGGGGCAAGCACCATGTGAAGCTCCTGCTGCCGTATGCGGTCGGCGGCATGGTCGCCGCACTGCACGACACGGCGCAGGTCCTGTCCAGCAGCTATACGGAAAACGGGATCGAACTTGACGCCATCGTCGATGAAACCTTGTTCGGCAGATTGCGTCAGTATGTAACAGAGGAAGTCTGATGGAGCAGCTCTGGATCCCCGCAGGGGAGGGAAATTCGGAATATATCGAAAAAAAATCCCGCTTTCTCGGTCTCGTCCTCCCCGTGACGACCGAGGCGGAGGCCCGGGCGCAGCTCGAGGCCGTCAAGAAGCGGGAATATGACGCCCGGCACAACTGCTGGGCCTACGTCCTGCACACCGGCCAGAAGCGCTACAGCGACGACGGCGAGCCGCAGGGCACGGCGGGCATTCCGATGCTGGAGGTGTTCCGGCGCGAGGGTGTGTGCAACGTCGTCTGCGTCGTGACGCGGTATTTCGGCGGAATTCTGCTCGGCGCGGGTGGGCTTCTGCGCGCGTACACCAAGAGCGCGAAGGACGCGCTTGACGCTGCGGGCATATCCGTCGTGCGGCGCTGGGTCGAAACGGCGCTCGACTGCTCGTACGCCGCGGCGGAAAAGCTCAAGCAGGAGCTAACGGCCTTCGGCGGCATCGTCGCGGGGCTGGATTACGGCGTGGCGGTAACGATACATGCGTACATTCCGGAAGAATCGGCGGAGGATTTCAAAGCGCGGATATTCGACGTCAGCGCGGGCGGCGTGATGGTGCGCGTCACGGGCGAGGATTTCCGCGCCGTCCCGCGGGTAAAGTGAACTGCCGGGCACACTTTGGCGCCCCTTTTAGGCAGCGAAGCGGCGGCGCGGCGAGACGCTGTCAGCGAAGCTGACTGAGGGGTCGCCAGTCTCGGACTGCTGCCAATAGTCAAAAGAAAGACTTGCACCCGCCCCCTTATCCGCTCATACTCCCGCGCGGCGGCAGATATAATTACATATACCCGGACAGGAGAAAAATTGGAAATCGCAGTCAGAACCCACAAGAAAATTCTTGTGAATATACAAAAACCCATTTTAGTAAATAATTTGC
>ERZ506964.1003-NODE-1003-length-11787-cov-9.146693_pt1 | contig 11787 bp, 8 predicted proteins | sample MGYA00512893_ERZ506964 | MGnify/ENA metagenome assembly ERZ506964 | reverse complement strand
TTGTACTTGAATATACAGGAATTCGATTCAAAAATCAAGACAAATTCTTGTAAAATCATATTTTTTGGGGTGTTGAAAAAGAGAAGTATATGTTATAATATAAAATTGAATAACTGTGAAAGTAGTAAAAAAAGCTGTGAAACCGCAGCTGAGAATACAAAGCAGGAGAGATGTGGATAATGAAGAAAAATAATAAACCGGCAGCGAAGCGATACATGAAGACGGTGGGAATGGTGATGGCATCCGTGATGGTTCTTTCCTCCACAACCGGTCAGATGGTATATGCGGAGTCTGCAAAAGACCAGAAAGATACTCAGGATGGGGAAAAGAAAGAAGAAAAAACTATCGTATATCTGAATGGAAAAACGGGAAATGATAAGAATAGCGGCGAGAGCCAGGATGAGGCAGTAAAAAGCTTTGAAAAGGCAGCAGAACTTGCAGGATCCTGCGGTGTGATCCGAATCTGTGGTACAGTTACTGTAGATGAGGAAGAAACCTGGGAATTACCATCCGGAGTTTCTATCCGCCGCGCAGAAGATTTTGAAGATGCACTGGTTCGCGTGACCGGCTGTCTGAAGCTGGATAATGTCCGCCTGTATACAGAGGATATCACCGGCGATGGTGAAGTAGAAGGAGCAGCAGAAAAAGAAAAAGTTTATGTTCCGAAAGTAATTACGGTAAAAGATACAAAAGCACTGTCAGAGATTTCCCTGGAAGGCTGCGATGGAGACGGAGTATTTTCCTGGGAAAAAGAGGATGCAGTTCCAACAGAATACGAGACAGACTATCAGGTGGTTTTCCAGCCCTATGACACGAAAAAGATTGATTACAGCAAGGAAAAAGGATGGGACGAAGACAGCGAAACTGTGACCAGAAAGGTTACTGTTCGCGTAAGTTCTCTGAAACCGGAAGTTACACCAACGCCGGAAGCAACCGATACACCGGAAGTCAAACCGACTCCGGAAGCAACACCTGAGGTTACAGTGACACCGGAACCGACAACAACACCGGAAGTCACACCACAGCCGGAAAGCACACCGCAGCCAACACCAGAGGTTACGGAACCGGCAGATCCGGGTACAGAAGTGACACATCCGGACACAACGATTACCCCGGAGCCAACAGAAGTACCGAATGCTCCGACGGAACCGGAAGTACCGACAACGGAACCGGCAGAACCAACGCCTGAGACACCAAAACCACAGCCGGAGGTACCGTCTGATACCGTACCAGAGACACCGGCAGATACAGAAAGCGCAGAAGGATCCGGACTTACCTGGGAGCAGATGAATGAGGTTGCAACGGTGCAGGAACAGCTGGATTTCCTTCCAAGCGAAGTGACGACAACGGAAGAGGTAGAAGCAATCATAGCGGCTACAAAAGAATACGAGGCACTGTCTGAAGCACAGAAAGCTTATATAGAGGCTGACAGTCTGGTACTGTTACAGACAGCCCAGGAACAGGCGAAGACGGTCAACCGGACAAGCAACGGCGTTACGGTAGACGGTGATTTTCCATGGTACATACAGTTTCAGGTACAGTTAAATAATGATAAATCTGACAGTTCCGTTCTGAACGGTCAGAATGTAGATACTTTTATCAGCCCATATGAGATGAAACTGTGGGATATGATGAATGATAATGAATATCAGTTGAACGGACAACAGGTGCGCATCACGATGCCGGCACCGGACGATCAGCTCTATACACAGCTTGTTGTGATTCATTATCTGAAAGACGGAAGCATCGAGTATATTACTCCAATCTATAATGCAGACGGAACACTGAGCTTTGTGACAACTTCTTTCAGTCCGTACAATGTGGCAGGTCTGAAGATTGCAGGAAGCCAGTCTCTGGTAGGCAATACGGATAAGGCATATACAAATAAAAATACAACAACTTCCGGAAGTACCACGACAAAACTGACACCGAATGTGTCCGCAGGAAATACAGGCAGCAGTTCAAACGGAAGCACATCCGGCAGTGTGGCAAAGAAAAACACACAGAAGAGCCAGACACAGCAGGCTTACGGTACGACACTGAAAAGAGTCAATCCGAAGACCGGAGACTATCAGCAGACAGCCTGGTATGCAGGACTCGCGGCAGCAGCGCTTGCAGCACTTGGTATCGCAGGCAAGAAAAACCGAAAAAAAGAAATCTGAAGCCGATAAGGTATAGAATGTACAACCCTCCCATATAGTACTGTATGGGAGGGATTTTTTTGGATACAGGGAAAAACATCTGGATACAAAAGAGCAGCAGAGTCATAAAAGGTCTGATCGTGTCCTATCTGGTCAGCGGGGCAGGGCTTTTGCTTCTGGCATTACTGTTGCTGAAGTACCAGCTGGATGAGAGAAAAGTGTCCGCTGGTATTCTGGCTGTTTATATTCTATCCGGATTATCGGGAGGAATTTATATGGGAAAAACAGCAGAAAGAAAAAGATATCTGTGGGGAATGATACTTGGCAGTATATACTGGGGTATTCTGATGCTGCTTACCATCTTTTCCGGTGCAGGTACGGGATCGGGGGTAAAAGGTGCATTTCTTACATTTCTTATCTGTGCAGGGTCATCAACTTTGGGAGCAATGGTGACGGGAGCCTGAAAACAGTGGCAGATTGTGAAAATAGCCGGAAGTTGCGAAAAAAACTCTTTGAAAATGAAAGAACATATGCTATAATGCAAGAAGTAATAACATAAGGAGGAAGCAAAATGAAACATATTAAAACTTTAAATACAAAAAGTTTACAGAACACAATGAAAAAAGGTGGATGTGGTGAATGTCAGACATCCTGCCAGTCTGCTTGCAAGACTTCTTGTACAGTAGGAAATCAGAGCTGCGAAAACACAAAATAAGAAATCAGCAGGCTCTATGATGCTTGGAACATACAGGCAGCGGTCCAAAAGCCGCTGCTTGCTTTTTGTTACATAGCATATCAAGAATTGATCCGGTGGATCAATTGTGATTACATTGTATATCGAAGCAGAAGATGCTGCTGCGCAAGAAAAGAAGAAGGAGAACAAATAAGTGATTCATCAGTATAAAAGTAATGGATACGCAATTGTTCTGGATGTAAACAGCGGATCCGTTCATGTGGTGGACGATATTGTATATGACTGTATCGCCCTGCTGGATCAGGGATGTTCCAACGAAGAAGTGACAGAAAAACTGTCGGCTTCTTATTCCGGAGAAGACCTGAAGACAGCTCTTAAAGAAATTCAGGAACTGACCGATGAGGGAATGCTGTTTACCGAGGACATTTATGAAAATGCGATAGAGCATTTTAAAGAACGGCCAACTGTAGTCAAAGCACTGTGCCTGCATATTGCCCACGACTGTAATCTGGCCTGTAAGTACTGCTTTGCGGAAGAAGGAGAATATCATGGAAGACGTGCACTGATGTCCTACGAAGTAGGAAAGAAAGCACTGGATTTTCTGATTGCCAACTCCGGAAGCAGGAGAAATCTGGAAGTAGACTTTTTCGGAGGGGAACCTCTGATGAACTGGCAGGTTGTCAAAGACCTGGTAGCTTACGGAAGAGAGCAGGAAAAGATACATAATAAAAACTTCCGTTTTACCCTGACCACCAATGGTGTTCTGGTTAACGATGAAGTGATGGAGTTTTGTAACAAAGAGATGGGCAATGTGGTTATGAGTATCGACGGACGAAAAGAAGTCCACGATCATATGCGTCCGTTCCGCAAAGGTGCCGGAAGCTATGACCTGGTAGTTCCGAAGTTCCAGAAATGGGCAGAGAGCCGTAACCAGGACAAATATTATGCCCGCGGTACATTTACCCATTATAATCTTGACTTTTCCAAGGATGTACTGAACCTGGCAGATCTGGGATTCAAACAGATATCTGTAGAGCCGGTTGTAGCACCTTCGGATGCGGACTATGCACTGCAGCCGGAAGACCTTCCGAAATTGTTTGAAGAATATGATACCCTGGCAAAAGAGATGATCAAACGAAATAAAGAAGGAAACGGATTTAACTTCTTCCACTTTATGCTTGATCTGACCGGAGGTCCTTGTGTATACAAACGTCTGTCCGGATGTGGGTCAGGAACAGAGTATCTGGCAGTTACCCCATGGGGAGACCTGTATCCGTGCCATCAGTTTGTAGGAAACGAAGATTTCCTTCTTGGTAATGTAGACGAGGGAATCACAAAACCTGCAATCTGTAAAGATTTTAAAAATTGCAACGTCTATGCAAAAGAGGCATGTAAGAAATGTTTTGCACGATTCTACTGCAGTGGCGGCTGTGCGGCAAACTCCTATAACTTCAAAGGGAAAATCGATGATGTTTACGAAGTGGGCTGCGAGCTGGAACGTAAGCGCGTAGAGTGTGCAATCATGATAAAAGCTGCTATGGCAGAAGAAGAGGTATAAGAAGATGAAGAAAAAACAGGGAGTTCTTGTGCTGATTCTTACAGTGGTTCTGATTGGTCTGTTAGCCTTTACAACCGCTGTGGGATTCGGCCCGACCGGAACCGGGTCTGCAAAAAATATCAAGACCGGTCTGGATCTGTCCGGTGGTGTAAGTATCACATACCAGGCAAAAGGAGACGATCCGTCTCAGGAAGATATGGATGATACCGTCTATAAACTTCAGAAACGTGTGGAAGACTACAGTGAAGAAGCACAGGTATATCAGGAAGGTGATGACCGTATCACCGTAGAGATTCCTGGTGTAACCGATGCAAATAAGATTCTGGAAGATCTTGGTAAACCGGGATCTCTGGAATTCCAGGATGAAAGCGGCAACGTAGTTCTGGACGGAAGCGATATCGCAGGTGCAGACGGCGGTGTCACAGAAGATCAGACAACCGGAAGCAAACAGTATGTCGTAGAACTGACACTGACCAAAGACGGTACCACAAAATTCGCAGAGGCAACTGCAGCAAACCTGAAAAAAAGAATCTCTATTGTATATGACGGAGAAACTATCAGTTCACCGGTTGTACAAAGTGTGATCTCTGACGGTAAAGCACAGATCAGCGGACAGCAGTCCATCGAAGAAGCAAAAGAACTGGCATCTATTATCCGTATCGGTTCCCTGAAACTGGAACTGGAAGAACTTCGTTCTAACGTGGTAGGTGCACAGCTGGGACAGCAGGCAATCAAGACAAGCCTGATCGCCGGTGCCATTGGTCTGGTACTGGTTGGAATCTTTATGATTATCGTGTACGCTCTGCCGGGTGTGGTAGCCGCTTTGTCACTGGCTATCTATACCGGACTGGAACTGGTAATGCTGAATGCTTTTGACCTGACGCTGACCCTTCCGGGTATCGCAGGTATCATTCTTTCCATCGGTATGGCGGTGGATGCAAACGTTATTATCTATGCACGTATCCGTGAGGAAATTGCAGCAGGTAAGAGTGTGAGAAGCGCCATTAAGATCGGTTTCCAGAAAGCTATGTCCGCCATTGTGGACGGTAACATCACAACTCTGATCGCAGCTGCTGTTCTGGGAGCAATGGGAAGCGGAAGTGTCAAAGGATTTGCCATGACACTGGCTCTTGGTATCGTTCTTTCCATGTTTACCGCACTGGTAATTTCCAGACTGCTGGTGAACGCATTCTATGCAGTGGGACTTCGGGATGAAAAGTTCTACGGAAAACAGAAAGAAAGAAAAACCATAGATTTCCTCGGAAAGAGAAAATTATTCTTTACGATTTCTGTTATCCTGATTCTGCTTGTTCCGGTTGGAATGGGCGTGTTCCATGCAAAAGACGGAAAAGCATTGAACTACAGCCTGGAGTTCATGGGTGGTACGTCTACGAACGTAACTTTCAATGATGACATGTCCATCGATGACCTTGACAGCCAGGTAAAACCGGTAGTACAGGAAGTAACCGGTGATGCAAATATTCAGATATCCAAAGTCGCTGACAGCAATGCGGTTATCATTAAGACAAGATCTCTGAGCCTGGATGAGAGAGAAGAACTGAACCAGAAACTGGTAGACAGCTTTGGTGTGGATGACAGCAAGATCACCGCAGAGAGTATTTCCTCTACGGTAAGTTCTGAGATGAGAAGAGATGCGATTGTGGCAGTCCTGATCGCTACGATCTGTATGCTGCTGTATATCTGGTTCCGTTTCAAAGATGTACGTTTTGCATCCAGTGCGGTTCTGGCACTGTTACATGATGTAATGGTAGTACTTGCATTCTATGCATTGTCAAGAATCTCTGTAGGTAATACCTTTATTGCCTGCATGCTGACGATAGTTGGTTATTCTATCAACGCGACCATCGTTATTTTCGACCGTATCCGTGAGAATCTGAAGAGTGCCGGCAAGAAAGCGGATCTGAAAGAACTGGTAAATATGAGTATTACCCAGACACTGACCAGAAGTATTTATACATCCTTCACTACATTTATTACCATATTTGTAGTATTTGTTATGGGTGTATCTTCTATCCGTGAATTCGCACTTCCGATCATGGTAGGTATCGTATGTGGTGCTTACTCTTCTGTATGTATCACCGGTGCTCTGTGGTATGTCATGAAAACGAAATCAGGAAAAAGTACAAAGTAGAAGAGATGGGTAATCAAAAAGCTGTTGCAGCGATGCAGCAGCTTTTTTCAATCACAGCTAAGATGAGGAGCAGACAACATGGAAAAATGGATGGTAGCAGCTAAGCGGGCTGATTTTAAAGGGATCGGAGAACGGTTTGGCATTGATCAGGTTACAGCGAGGATTATCCGCAACCGTGATGTGATCGGGGAGAAAGCAATTGAGAAATATCTTCACGGAAGCCGGAAAGATTTTTACAGTCCCTGGCTGTTGAAAGATATGGAAAAGGCAGTGGCTATCCTGCAGGAGAAAATAGAAAACAGAAACAGGATCCGGATCATCGGAGATTATGATATTGACGGAGTAATGTCTACATATATTTTACTGGAGAGTCTCCGGGGGCTTGGATGTGATGTGGATATGATGATTCCAAACAGGATCACAGACGGATATGGAATCAATGAACATCTGATTGAACAGGCCTGGCAGGAGGGGAGAGATACGATTATTACCTGTGATAATGGAATCGCTGCAGTGACGCAGATACGGAAAGCAAAAGATCTGGGAATGACCGTGATCGTGACAGATCATCATGAGGTGCCGTTTGAAGATCTGGAAGGGGGAAGAAAGGAGATTCTGCCACCTGCAGATGCCATAGTCAATCCAAAACAGAAGGCCTGTTCCTATCCTTTTGCAGGACTCTGCGGTGCAGTAGTTGCAATGAAAGTGATGGAAGCGTTATATGAAAAAATGGCACCGGAAGTGGATCTGGTGGACAAAATGCTTCCATTTGCAGGAATCGCTACAATCGGTGATGTGATGGATCTGCAGGATGAAAACCGGATTCTGGTGAAAGAAGGATTGCAAAGGCTTCATCACACCACGAACCTTGGTCTGCAGGAGTTGATCCGGGTAAATAATCTGGAACCGGAGAATATCAGTCCGTACCATATCGGATTCATTCTTGGTCCGTGTCTGAATGCTTCCGGACGACTGGATACGGCAAAACGGGCATTACAGCTGTTGCTGGCAGATAGCAGAGAGGAAGCGGCTGTACTGGCAGGTGACCTGAAAAATCTGAATGAGAGCCGTAAGGATATGACGGCACAGGGACTGGAAAAAGCCATCGAGCAGGTGGAATCCACATCTATGATGGAAGATACGGTTCTGGTAGTCTTTCTTCCGGAATGTCATGAGAGTCTGGCGGGCATTATTGCCGGGCGGCTGCGGGAGAGATATCATAAACCCTCCTTCGTGCTGACAAGAGGAGAAGAGGGTGTCAAAGGTTCCGGACGGTCGATCGAATCGTATTCGATGTATGAAAAACTCTGCGAGTGCAAAGAATATCTGACAAAGTTCGGTGGACATCCGATGGCAGCAGGTCTCTCACTGGAAGAAGAAAATGTGGAACGTTTCCGAAGAAAACTCAATGAACAATCAGGACTGACAGAAGAAGATCTTGTGGAAAAGGTGACGATTGATGTGCCGATGCCAATTCATTATATCCGAAAAGATCTGGTGCAGGAACTGTCACTGCTCGAACCCTTCGGAAAAGGAAATGAGAAACCACTGTTTGCACAGAAAAATCTGTGGGTCAGCCAGATGCGTGTGTTCGGGAAGAACCGGAACGTGGTAAAGATGCGTTTGACGGATGAAAACGGATATCCGATGGACGGTGTGTACTTCGGGAATGGAGATGAATTTGCGGAAGAAGGGAGAGGAAAAAGGAAAATTTCTATCGTATACTACCCGGATATCAATATGTATCAGGGACGTGAAAGCTTACAGGTGATCATCCGGCATTATCAGTTTGATTGAGAGCGTTATTGAGTAGTTAAAAAATAACAAAAAATATTGCTCAAAAAGATAGTATATGGTACTATATATACAAAAGTATGATATGCAGACCATGAATATAATGAAGCAGGAGAAAAGAGCGAGCTTACCTGGCGGCGCGCGCCGCTTTGGTTTCGTTTGCTCTTTTTCTTTTGAAATGTTTTGGGAGGAAAGAATGGCAAAATATGTAATGGCACTGGATGCAGGAACAACCAGCAACCGCTGCATCCTGTTTGACGAAAAGGGAAAAATGTGCAGTGTGGCACAGAAAGAATTTACTCAGTATTTTCCCAAGCCGGGCTGGGTAGAGCATGATGCCAGTGAAATCTGGTCCACTCAGCTTGGGGTAGCGGTGGAGGCTATGTCAAAGATTGGAGCATCAGCGGAAGATATCGCAGCTATTGGGATCACGAATCAGAGAGAAACTGCTATCGTGTGGGATCGTCATACCGGAGAACCGGTGTACCGGGCGATTGTCTGGCAGTGCCGCAGAACTTCAGAGTACTGTGACTCTCTGAAAGAAAAAGGACTGACAGAAGTTTTTCGTAAAAAAACCGGTTTGATCATTGATGCATATTTTGCTGGTACAAAGGTAAAATGGATTCTTGATAATGTACCGGGTGCACGGGAAAAGGCAGAAAAAGGAGATCTGTTATTCGGAACAGTGGAGACATGGCTGATCTGGAAATTGACAAAGGGAGCTGTTCATGTGACAGATTATTCTAACGCATCCCGTACATTGCTGTTCAATATCAATACTCTGGACTGGGATGAAGATATTTTGAAAGAATTGAATATTCCAAGATGTATGCTTCCAAAACCGATGCCGTCAAGCTGTGTATACGGCTGTGCGGATCCGGCATTTTTTGGAGGAAAGATTCCCATCGGTGGAGCGGCAGGAGACCAGCAGTCTGCATTGTTCGGACAGACCTGTTTTACACCGGGAGATGCAAAAAACACCTATGGAACCGGTTGTTTCCTGTTGATGAACACCGGAGAAGAGCCGGTATTTTCGGAAAATGGGCTGGTTACAACCATCGCCTGGGGAATCAATGGGAAAGTTTATTATGCACTGGAAGGATCCATTTTTGTGGCTGGAGCTGCGATACAGTGGCTGCGCGATGAACTGCGGGTGATTGATTCCGCAGCAGACTCCGAGTATATGGCTAAGAAAGTAAAAGATACCCACGGCTGCTATGTGGTTCCGGCATTTACGGGACTGGGCGCACCGTACTGGGATCAGTATGCCAGAGGAACCATTGTGGGTCTGACCCGTGGAGTCAACAAATACCATATTATCCGGGCAACTCTGGAATCAATAGCTTATCAGGCACATGATGTCATCAAGGCTATGGAAGCAGATGCGGGGATCCGGCTGAACGGATTGAAAGTAGATGGCGGAGCAAGTGCCAATGATTTTCTGATGCAGACCCAGGCAGATATGATACAGGCTCCGGTAAAACGTCCGTCCTGTGTGGAGACAACAGCGATGGGTGCCGCGTATCTTGCGGGACTGGCTGTGGGATACTGGAGGGATCAGGAAGAGGTAAGAGCCAATTGGTCTATCGACCGTACCTTTGAACCGGAGATTACTGTGGAAGAACAGGAAAAACGGATGAAGGGATGGAAAAAGGCGGTCCGTTATTCATTTAACTGGGCAAAAGAAGAAGATTGAGAACAACAGCAGTCAAGGTAAAGTAAAAGTAACTATTCAGTAGCCATTGTACCGCGAGGTGTTTTGGCATGAATATGCCAAAATCCCGAGACATACAAGCCAAAATGCCATCACCGAAGGTGATTTTAAATGCATTTTGGCTTGTAACTGTGAAGGTACTGAACAGTTACAAGTAAACAATCAAATAAGAACTTGCAGAGAACAGAGACAGGCAGGAAAAACATCCGGTGACGGGTGCTTTTCTGCTTGTCTTTTCTATCATATTGAGGTACAGGAGGAAAAAGTATGTATGATGTAATCATTATAGGAGCCGGTGTAAGCGGAAGTGCGACTGCCCGGGAATTATCCAGGTATGATCTGAAAGTGGGAGTACTGGAAAAAGAAGAGGATGTATGTTGTGGAACATCCAAGGCGAACAGCGGGATCGTTCATGCCGGATTTGATGCCCGTCCCGGCAGTCTGATGGCAAAGATGAATGTACGGGGGAATCAGATGATGGAACAACTGGCAGAAGATCTGGATATTCCTTTCGAGAGAAACGGTTCTCTGGTGTTATGTTTTGCAAAAGATGAAATGGAACGCCTGAAAAAACTGAAAAAACAGGGTGAAGAAAACGGGGTAAAAAGACTTCAGATTCTTTCCGGCGAAGAAGTACGCCGGATGGAACCGGATCTTTCTAAAGAAGTATATGCCGCATTGTATGCACCGACCGGCGGTATCGTGTGTCCTTTTGAACTGAATCTGGCCCTTGCGGAAAATGCCTGTCAAAACGGAGCAGAATTTTATTTTGATACGGTGGTGGAGCAGATTGAAAAGACGGAAGGCGGATATCGGATTCATGCCGGAGAGAAAACATATGAGACCCGTTGTGTGGTAAATGCAGCAGGTGTGTATGCAGATGTTTTTCACAATATGGTCAGTGAAAAAAAGATCCGTATTACACCGCGGAAGGGAGAATATTATCTGCTGGATAAAAAAGCGGGCACAACCGTACACCATACGATCTTTCAGATACCGGGAGCATACGGGAAAGGAGTCCTGGTGACACCTACTACTCACGGCAATCTCCTGGTGGGTCCGACGGCTGTGGATATTGAGGAAAAAGAAGGAACGAATACCACAAAAACAGGTCTGGATGAAGTGGCACAGAAAGCAGTGCGAAGTGTTCCAAATCTACCTCTTCGCCAGGTGATTACTTCTTTTGCAGGGCTCAGAGCTCATGAGGACGGACATGAATTTATCATTCGGGAAGTGGAAGATGCAGAGGGCTTTTTTGACTGTGCGGGAATCGAATCACCGGGACTTACCAGTGCACCGGCAATCGGAGAACTGGTGGCAGAACTTGTAACCGGTTATTTGTGTGCAAAGAAGAAACAGCATTTTGAGGAGAAAAGAAAAGGGCTTGTGAATCCGAAAAATCTTTCCAGAGAAGCATATCAGGAGCTGATCCGGGAAAATCCGGCCTACGGCAATGTAATCTGTCGGTGTGAGACGGTGACAGAGGGGGAAATTGTGGAAGCCATTCATCGATTGATTCCCGCGAAGTCACTTGACGGGGTGAAACGGAGAACCAGGGCCGGTATGGGAAGATGTCAGGCAGGTTTTTGCTCTCCGAAAACCATGGAGATTCTGGCAAGAGAATGGAAAGTGCCGATGGAGACAATCACAAAGGCCGGAAAAGATTCCCGGCTGATCAGAGGATACAATAAGGACAGCCTGTAGGCGAGGAGGAGTAAGATGAAGACAACATAT
>ERZ506964.996-NODE-996-length-11891-cov-9.524586_pt1 | contig 11891 bp, 7 predicted proteins | sample MGYA00512893_ERZ506964 | MGnify/ENA metagenome assembly ERZ506964 | reverse complement strand
TGCAAGCAGATGGCGTGCAAAGTCGCCAGACGCTCTTTGTGCGGTATTGCCTCAAACCAATCATTTGCATGATAATGCCGCAGATAAAGGAGAATTTACTATGCCAAATCAACCGGAACGTTTCCGTGACACCAGCCTGCCTATTATTGAACGGGTGAAAGACCTGCTTTCCCGTCTGACCATAGAAGAAAAGATCCACCTGCTCTCCACCCATCAGCTGCCTGTGGAACGGCTGGGCATCGGAGAATGGTATGTGGGTCAGGAAGTGGCACGGGGCTATGTTTCCCGCGAAAAGACAGAGCCGTCTACCGTGTTCCCGCAGCCGATCGGGCTGGCTTCTACCTTTGACCCGAACCTCATGGAACAGCTGGGAGAAATTGCCGGCGAAGAAGCCCGCTATTACCACCGGAAAGACCCCAAGGGGCACCTGATGCTCTGGGGACCTACAGTCGATCCGGAACGTGATCCCCGCTGGGGACGCACAGAAGAGGGCTACGGCGAAGACCCGTTTCTGATCGGAGAAATGACCACCGCCTATACGCAGGGCATGGCCGGTGACCACCCGACATACCGCCGTGTGATCCCCACACTGAAACATTTTTGTGCCAACAACAACGAAAAAGAACGGAACAGCTGTTCTTCCAACGTCACCCCGCGAACACTGCGGGAATACTATTACCGTGCCTTTGAAGCTTCTATCGTCCGCGGCGGCACAGGCTCTATGATGACGGCTTATAATGAGCTAAACGGCGTTCCCGCCTGCATGAATCCCGACCTGAAAACGCTGGTAAAAAAGCAGTGGGGGCTGGAATTCATTGTGACAGACGGAGCAGATTTTTCCCAGAATGTGCTGGCACACCATTCTCACGCCACACATGCAGAGGCTCTTGCCGCCTGCCTGAAAAACGGCAATGATGTGATGACCGATGAAGCAGACATGGTGGCGGCAGCAGCCAGAGATGCACTGGACAGAGGGCTGCTGACAGAAGCCGACATTGACCGTGCTGTGGGGAATTCTCTCTCCGGACGGTTCCGGCTGGGAGAATTTGACGGGGACAGCTGTCCCTATAACACCGAGCCGGCGGAAACGGACACGCTGCTGCACCGTGCAGTGAACCGCTGTGCTGCCATGGAACAGATGTGCCTGCTCCATAACCGCGGGATCCTGCCGCTGCAATTGCAGCCTGATGCCAGGGCCGCTGTGATCGGGCCGCTGGGAAACGAGAACTATCGGGACTGGTACACCGGCGTTTCTTCCTATGCCGTACCGATTTTGGAGGGACTGCGGCAGCAGCTGGGGGCAGAAAATGTGCTGTTTGATGACGGTTATTCTGTGGTCGCCCTTCAGTCTGTGGAAACCGGAAAGTACTGCACCGTTTCTGCGGACGGTACGCTCCGTGCGGCGGCAGAACAGATCGGCGAACGGGAAACCTTTTTGCTTCACGACTGGGATTTTGGCAGCATGAATCTCCGTGCCTGCTGCAACGGCAAGTACGTCACCGAAAACGGCACCTATCAGGCAGTCAGCGATACGCCCTATGAGTGGTTCATTCGGGAATGGCTCAAACCGGAGCCGTATGGAGATGCCATGCGGTTTGGCAGCTGGCATGATCGTCCTATGGACATCGCACTGCAGCCGGACGGCACGCTCCGTGCAGTTTCTCACGGAAAGCCCACACCAGACCGGCTGTTCCGGCTGGTGCCGGTGGAGGACGGCGTCACCCGTGCGGCGGCTCTGGCGAAACAGGCGGACGTGGTCATTCTCTGTCTGGGCAACCACCCCATGCAGGTAGCACGGGAGTGCTATGACCGTCCCAATCTGGAACTGCCGGCACATCAGAAAAACTTGCTGCGTGCTGTGCAGGCTGCCAATCCCAACACCGTGCTGACTGTGGTTTCCAGCTATCCCTATGCTCTGGGGGAAGCGAAGGAACTGCTGCCGGCGATCCTCTATACCACCCATGCCGGACCGGAACTGGGCAACGCCGTAGCGGATACGCTGCTGGGGAAAAACAATCCGGCGGCACGCTGTCCGATCACATGGTATCGTTCCGCACAAGATCTGCCGGACATCATGGAATATGACATCATTTCGGCAGAGCGTACCTATTTATATGACACGGTTGAACCGCTGTTTCCCTTTGGGCATGGTTTGTCCTATTCCAGTTTCGTCTACCGTGATTTTACTGCGGAGGAGAAGCCGGAAGGCATGCTGTTCCGGCTGACTGTAGAAAATACCTCTCAGCGGGACGGGGATGAAGTGGTACAGCTTTACTATCGGGCACTGCACCCTCGTGTCAAGCGTCCGCTCCGACAGCTGTGCGGCTTCCAGCGAGTACCAGTGCCGGCAAATACAGCGGTGCCGGTGACAATTTTTGTTCCGTGGTACGCTTTGGAATACTACGACGTGACACAGGAAAAAATGCTGGTGGAACAGGGCGAGTACCGCTTTTCTGCGGGGGCATCTTCCGCGGACATTCGGCAAGAATTGGAATGCACAGTTTCCGGTGAAGTGATCCCACCGCGAAACCTCTCCCATTCTATCTGCATCAAGAACTATGACAGCAAGCACGGCATAGAAATCACTCTGCGATTCTCGTACCGAAAGAATGACTGGTACGGCTGCACCAATGACTGGGGCGGCAGTTTTACCTTTGCCGATGCAGATTTTGCCGGCTATACCAAGGCAGAACTGTGGGCAGCAGCACCTTGTTCGCAGGCAGGTGTTGCCATCTATGCAGGAGAACAGCAGCTGGGCAGTGTGGAGATCCTGCCTTCTCGCAGCATGGACGATTTCCAGCTGTACACGATCCCGCTGAAGCCCTATACCGGACAGGCAGACCTGCGGCTGGAAATCACCGGCATGGCAAGTGTGTACCGGATTCAGCTGGGTTGAGGCAATACCTGAGCTTGTTTGAAAAAGGGAATTCTCTCCTAACGGAAACACTGCATAAAGCCACACATGACGCTCCGCCTTTCCCACAGCTCTCATTCTTCCCCAAAAACAAAAAAAAGACAGACCACGGTCTGTCTTTTTTTCTTTCTTCAAAGCATGGATATTCCATTGCGTGCAATCTTTTCCGCCTGCTTTTTCAGACGAAGTTCCCGAAAAAAATCCCGCAGGATCTGGGCACATTCCGCCTGCAATAAACCAGCATGTACCTCCGGTGTCCAGTTGTAGGGCAGAGTGAACAGCTGTTCCACCGAATCCACTGCCCCGCCCTTGGGGTCGGCTGTGCCATAGACCACCTGTTCCAGACGGGCATGCAGAATCGCTCCCGCACACATGGGGCAAGGTTCCAGCGTCACGTACAGAGCACTGTCCAGCAGCCGCCAGCCGCCCAGTGTCCGGCTCGCCGCATCGATCGCCATGATTTCTGCATGAGCAAGAGGCGAACGGTCTGCTTCCCGCCGGTTATATCCCTCGCCGATGATCCGTCCGGTGGATTTCTGCACCACCACTGCCCCCACAGGAACTTCGCCCATTGCCGCAGCCTGTGCCGCCAGTTCCAGAGCACGCATCATGTACCGTGCCTTGGGGACAAATCCGGTTTCCGTCAAAAAATCACCTCGATCACCATCAGAATCACACAGAGGATCAGCACAATGCTCAGCGGTCCCACATGCATCACCGTATAGAGCCGCTCCCGCAGGGTCAGGTAATGCTTCTGTGTCAGCAGAGCGGGATTTTTACGGGTGGGACGAATGGACAGCAGGCAGAGCAGAATTCCCGCTATCAGCACGAGAAACAGAAACAGCAGGCAATACGACTGCCAAAACGACGACTGCCAGATCTCCATTGCAAACAACCCGAACAGCATCACATGGTACAGCAGCCGGCAGAATATAGCCGGTACCACAGAACCACTCCGCAGAACGGCGACACCGGAAACCAGCGAAAAAGTCAGTTCCATCAATATCGTGGTGCAGCTATGGGACAGACAAACTGCGACAACTGCTGTCAGGATCACCGCATCCCAGTCCCCGAACTGTCGCAGCACATGGAGCATATCCCCATGCAGAAGCAGTTCTTTGCAGATGCTGATCGCCAGCACTTCAAAAACCAGATAAACGATCTGGTAAGAACGCCGCATATACGAAACGGTGTAATACGCTTCCCCCAGCGTACTGCTGCTCAGAAAATTCACCGGCGAAAACAGCAGCCACACATTAGCGACCGCAAAAACGATCAGTGTCACCGCAATAGCAGCCGGAAACTCCCGCGGTGAATCCAGCTTCCAGTGATACGCCACACGCCGCGGCATGCGGAAACAGCACCGGAGGATCAGCACAGGCACCATGAATTTCAGCACCGTCTTGCACATCAGAATGACCAGAACCGCCGTCTGGTTGCCGTAAACAGTGCCGTCACTGTAACAATAGCCTACGTCCATTCCAGCTATCTGAGCGATGCCCATCAGGATCGCTGTCAGCAGGTTTTCGATCAGCAGATAGGCAAATATCGCCATGCCGATCACCATGGTGATCTGTATGAGCGACCGCCGTTCTTCCGCAGCCGGGTCTGGTTCATGAAACCCTTTTCCCTCGATGTAAACCGCTTCTTTTTTCTGTTTCTTGCAGCGAAAGGCATATGGGTTATCTTCTTTGTTCCGCCATGCACGGAATGCATGATTATATGCTTCCGAAACATTGCTGTAGTTGGAATCTGCAATCACGTCCACCGTATCCGAAACGGCAGCAGAAGGCTTCTCCAGATTTTGTAATTTCATATGTTATTACGCTCCCCTCAAGCGTCATCTCAAACGGAAACGCCCTTCTCCGCGGCATTCCCTTTCATTCTTCACAATTTTTTGCCGTGTGCCCTGTGCACAACGGAACAACATTTTTGGTTGTATATCAAATTGCTATGATTTTTCCCATTTTTTCTACTCTTATTATACCATGCCACCGAAAATGATGGTTTAGTGAAGTGGAAATAATATCGTTATGTTTTTTGAAACCTTCATATCAGCTTTGTGTATAAGATGAATAAATGACAACAGGACATAAAAAGCAACAGGAATCGTGGGGTTCGCGGGGAATGTTTGAGAGGAGATGCCTTGAAAAAAGCCTCCTCCCTTGCGAATATCTGTCATTTCGCAAGGGAGGAGGCTTATCGATAAGAGGAAATCAGTTTTGGTAAGGCAATTTGTCAACGATATGCACCAAAAATTGCATCAGCACAACGGCATCATCGCTGCCAACTTCGCTGTCGCCGTTGCAGTCGGCATTTTTCTTAGTGGCATCGTCCAGCATAACCGCACCAGCACAGGCTTTGTTCAACAGGACTGCATCGGTGATGTCCACTCGTCCGTCGAGGTTGAGGTCGCCGTAGAGGGCGGTGGGTTCGGTTTGGGCGGAAGATGTGGTGGTTTGGTTGGTAGTTGCAGTGGTCTGTTTTGCTGTGGTAGTTTCGGTTTGTTTTGCAGTAGTGGCAGTGGTTTGCTCTGCCGTGGTGGTTGTGCTTTGTTTTGTCGTAGTTGCGGTAGTTTGCTTTGTTACGGTAGTTTCAGTCTGCTTTGCAGTGGTTGTGGTTTGTTCTGGTGTGGTAGTCGTTGTTTGTTCGGTGGTAGTTTGTTTTGCAGTAGTGGTAGTTTCTGTAGTTGTGTCTGTGGTTGTCGTGGTAACAATACTGTTCAAGGACACAAAGGGAATCTCTTTTTCTGCCGCATAAGTTTCCGCATATGAACCGGTATAGCCGTAAATGGTCAGATCGCTACAGCTTTTAAAAACGTTATAATCGATTTTTGTCACACTGTCTGGTATGATGATTTCAGTCAGGCTAATACAATTGTCAAAAGTCATAGCATCAATGCTCGTCATGCCATTTGGAATCGTGATCTTGGTCAAATGTGTGCAATCGCCAAAAGCAAGCATGCCGATATTGGTTATGCTGTCTGGCAGAATAATTGTCGTCAGATTGGTACAGCCATAGAATGCATTACCATGAATACTTGTCACACTATCCGGCACGACAACACTTGTCAAGGCAGTACAATCGTTGAAAGCACCTATATTGATCGTCACAACATCTTCAGGAATTACAACATCACCAGCACAAGTACTTCCGTCAATCAAAAGATGATTGATAATTACCAATGGATTTTCTTTCTGTCTTGCTGCCAGCCAAGCAGTGCCGTAAAAAGCTTTGTTCTCTATACTAGTCACGCTGTCTGGTATCGTAATTTCAGACAAATTGGTACAGTTTTCAAAGGTGTTATGTGCAATTGTAGTCATGCCACTCGGGAGAGTTACAGCAGTCAGACCAGTGCAATTTTCAAAAGCCAACCCTGCTATTGCAGTAACGCTATCCGGTATTGTGATTTTCTTCAGTCCAGTACAATTCAAAAAGGCACTAGTTCCGACACTTGTCATGCCGTCCGGCAGCACAACTTCAGTCAGACCTGCACAGTCCACAAAAGCATACTCATCTATACTGGTCAGGCTGTTTGGCATGGTAATCTTTTCTAATTTTGTGCATGCCTTAAACGCATAACGTCCAATGTTTGTTACGCTATCCGGTATAGTGATTTCCGCCAAACTGGTACAGTTAGAAAAAGTATATTCTCCAATACTTGTCATACTGTTGGATAGGGTAACATCAGCCAAATTTGTACAATCTGAAAAAATGATTTCCTCCATGCTTGTCACACTGTTTGGAATCGTGATCTCTGTCAAACTGGTACAACCAGAAAAGGCAGCTTGTCCAATGCTCGTTACGCTGTCCGGTATGGTAATTGCAGACAAACTGGTGCAGCCCGAAAAAGTATATCCTCCAACACTGGTCAAGTGATCGGATAGTGTAATGCTTTCCAAGTTGGTACAATTCGAAAAAACAAAACCGCCAATATCTGTGACACTGTTCGGTATAGCGATCTTTGTCAGACTGGTACAGCCGGAAAAAGCACTTTCACCAATGCTTGTTACGCTGTCTGGTATGGTGATTGCAGTCAGATTCTCAAGATTTGAAAATGCATTTCCTTCAAAGCTTGTCACACTATCCGGTATAGTAATCGCAGTCAAATCACTGCACCCATAAAAAGCATTTTTTGCAATACTTGTTACGCGTTTTCCGTCAATTCTTGCCGGAATTTCTACTGATTCTACAGTTTCATTACAGCCGGAAATCTTTACTTCATCGGTATCTGTCACGCTATAGTACAAGTCCCCGTAGGTGCCGTCATAAGAATTTATCACATATGCACTTGCGGTGAATACTGTCTCCACGCTCTCCAACATGTTCTGCACCCCAGACACGCCAACACTACCCAGACAGAGCACGCCGGCAGTCACAGCTGCAAGCACTTTTTTCCACAGCTTCATCTTCATTCCTCCGTTTTTCTTTTGTTGCAAATTGTCTGTTTTTATTATAGCATGTCAACTTAAAAAAGTCAAATGCCTTTTCATAAATTTCCAGTTTTGTAGAACATTCTGCTATTGTCCAAGTGATTTTTCCATGTCTTCCGCGAATTTCCCCCTTCGAATTCTTCCAAAATTCCAACAAATATACAAAAAGTCAACTTTAAATCAAACCTGCATTGTCAAAAACAGAGAAATCATTACAAATATATTGCATCGTTTTCAATGACGTAATATAATAAAAGCAGGAAAATTCTGCCGGAAACCCGCAGAACATGGGCAGCTGTGTTCTGCTTTTTCTTTCCCTGGAATTTGTCGAATCGTGTCGAAAAAAGGAGAATCCACCATGAAAACTGCATTCCAAAAAAAGGCATATAGTATCCTGACGGCACTGGTGCTGCTGCTGACAGCATGCACCGGTGCCGTTTTCAGCAGCAGTCGGGCAGCGGCTCTGGAACTGGAGGGTACCGGCAAGGCGGACAATCCTTACTTGCTCTCAACCGCCGCAGAACTGCTGGAGTTTGCAGAAAAGGCAGCGGCTGATCCCAGCATTTGTGCAACGCTAACAGCGGATATTTCGCTGGAGGGAGAAACTTGGACACCGATTGGCTCCTATGCCGGCACTTTTGACGGCAATTATCACTGCATTTCGAATTTACAGTGCAGCGGCGGCAGCAACTTGGGCATGTTTGCAAAGCTGTCCGGAACGGTACAGAAACTGGGGCTGACCAACGTACATATCCAAGGGAAAAATACTGTCGGCGGAATTGCGGCTCTATGCAGCGGGACGATCACAGATTCGTTTTGTGAGGGTGATATTACTGCCAGCCGCGACTTTGCCGGCGGTCTGGCTGGATGTTTTCAAGATGGAACATCTGTTGTAAAAAATGCTTATCACATTGGCACTGTGACAGCAAAAGGAACTGTCGGCGGTCTTGCCGCAACAAGTAATGTACCATTTCAGAACTGCTATCATCTTGGTGCTGTTGTGCAGACAGAATCTTCTGATGGAAGTTCTGCCGGCATGCTGGTGGGCAGACTGGGAGATATGTCAGAAACGCAATTGCAGAATTGTTTCTACACAGCGGGAAATTATTCTGCGGTTGGACGAGATTACATAGAACCAGAGGGCATGCAGCAGGCAGAGGAGAATTTCCAGAACGGCATTGTTGCCGAACTGATGAATGCCGGCGGCGATATGTGGTGTGTCCGCGAGGGGAAAACTGTACTGAAAGAATTCGCGAACAATACTTCAGCAGCTACCACCACAACGGAGAGAACTACAACTTCTGATACAACGAACACGGCTGCTTTGGCAACAACGACTTCTGCCACTACAAGTTCAGCTGCTTCGGCAACCACAACTTCCGCTACTACAAGCACAACCACTTCAACAACAACAACTTCCACCACAAGCACGACCACTTCGACAACGACTACTTCCACCACAAGCACAACCACTTCGACAACAACAACAACTTCCACCACCACAAGCACGACCACTTCAACAGCGACAACTTCCGCCACTACAAGTACAACTGCTTCAACAACGACAACTTCCGCTACTACAAGCACGACTGCTTCAACAACCGCGACTTCCGCTACTACAAGTACAACTGCTTCAACAACGACAATTTCCACCACAACAAGCACAACTGCTTCGACTACCGCAACTTCCACCACCACAAGCACAACAACTTTAAAAACCACTACTTCCACCACCACAAGCACGACCACTTCGACAACCGCGACTTCCACAACTACAAGCACAACTGCTTCAACAACTACGACCTCTACCACCACAAGCACAACGACTTCGACAACAACAACTTCCACTGCCACAAGCACAACGGCTTCGATAACTACAACTTCCACTACAGCAAGCACAGCTACTTCAACAACCGCGACTTCCGCTACTACAAGTACAACTGCTTCAACAACGACAATTTCCACCACAACAAGCACAACTGCTTCGACTACCGCAACTTCCACCACCACAAGCACAACAACTTTAAAAACCACTACTTCCACCACCACAAGCACGACCACTTCGACAACCGCGACTTCCACAACTACAAGCACAACTGCTTCAACAACTACGACCTCTACCACCACAAGCACAACGACTTCGACAACAACAACTTCCACTGCCACAAGCACAACGGCTTCGATAACTACAACTTCCACTACAGCAAGCACAGCTACTTCAACAACGACTACTTCCACCACAACAAGCACAACTACTTCGATAACGACTACTTCCCCCACCACAAATACAACCGCTTCGACAACCACGACTTCCACCACCACAAGCACAACCACTTCGACAACCACAACTTCCACTGCCACAAGCACGACCACTTCAACAACCGCAACTTCCACAACTACAAGCACGACCGCTTCGAAAACCACGACTTCCACTACTACAAGTACAACCACTTCGACAACTACAACTTTCATCACCACAAGCACGACCACTTCGACAACCACGACTTCCACAACTACAAGCACGACCACTTCAACAATCGTGACTTCCACAACTACAAGCACGACCACTTCAACAACCGCAACTTCCACAACTACAAGCACAACCACTTCAACAACCACGACTTCCGCTACTACAAGTACAGCTGCTTCGACAACCACGACTTCCACCACCACAAGCACAACTGCTTCAACAACCACAACTTCCACTGCCACAAGCACGACCGCTTCAACAACGACAATTTCCACTACCACAAGAACAACGGCTTCAACAACTACGACCTCTACCACCACAAGCACAACTACTTCAACAACGACTACTTCCACCACTACAAGCACAACTGCTTCAACAACTACGACCTCTACCACCACAAGCACAGCTACTTCAACAACGACTACTTCCACTGCCACAAGCACGACCACTTCAACAACCGCAACTTCCACTACTACAAGCACAGCTGCTTCGACAACCACGACTTCCACCACCACAAGCACAACTACTTCAACAACGACTACTTCCACCACCACAAGCACAGCTACTTCAACAGCGACAACTTCCACCACCACAAGCACAACGGCTTCAACAACGACTACTTCCACCACCACAAGCACGACCACTTCAACAACAACTTCCACCACAACCACCATACCCCCTGACGAAAATTTCCCGCAGATCACAGGCGATGCAGACCGCAATGGTCGGGTGGACTCCACAGATGTTTACATGGTAATGCTGTATTGTGCATATCACGGTGCCGGCTATCACGATTACACCTTCACGGAATATCCGGAGATCGAAGCCGCTCTGCTGACCAAGCTGGACGTCAACGGAGACGGCTCCATTGACACTATCGATGTCTATTTTATACTCCGCTACGTTGCCTATCAGGGAGCCGGCATTCCGACAGACTGGGACGAACTGTACGAAAAGCATATTTTGCAATATTGCCCAGAATATTCTTTAGATGTTTTTAAATTGTACCCACAATCTTTTTACATCACCACACAGAAAAAGTGTATAATAAAATAAGTTGTAAACAAAAAACGAAAAACAAGAAAGGACAAGCAAACACACATGAAAAAACTAATTACACTTCTGCACGGTTTCTGTATGGCACTGGCAGACAGTGTCCCCGGCGTTTCCGGCGGCACGATCGCATTCCTCATGGGCTTCTATGACAACTTTATCGGTTCCCTGAACGCCCTGATCTCCGGCAGCAAGCAAGAACGCATCCAGGCTGTCAAGTACCTCATCAAGCTGGGCATCGGCTGGGTGATCGGCTTCTGCTCCTCGGTGCTGGTGCTGGCAAATGTCTTTGAATCCCATATCTATCGGGTATCCTCCCTGTTCATCGGATTCATCATCTTCGCGATTCCGGTCGTGATCTACGAGGAAAAAAAGGTACTGAAAGACCGCTGGAAAATGAGCTTCTTCGTCCTCATCGGCATGGCATTCGTGGTGGCGATCACCTATGCAAACACTTTTGTAGGCGGCGGAAAAGATCTGAGTAATCCCGACATCGGCATGTACATCTACGCATTCTTCGTGGGAGCCATTGCGATCTGTGCCATGGTTCTGCCGGGCATTTCCGGTTCCACGCTGCTGCTGATCTTCGGGCTGTACATTCCGATCATTAACGGCATTCACGACCTGCTCCACCTGAATTTCCACATGCTGCCCATTCTGCTCGTCTTTGGGCTGGGTGTCATTACCGGCATCATCAGCATTATCAAGCTGATCCAGAACGCCCTGACCAAACACCGCGGGGCTACGGTATATCTAATCATCGGCATGATGCTGGGTTCCCTGTACTCCGTCTTTATGGGACCCACCACCCTGGAAAATCCGCAGCCGGCAATGGGACTGCACACGTTCAGCATTGTGTTCTTCCTCATCGGCGGCGTAGTGATTCTGGGCATGCAGGGCTTGAAAATGCTCTCGGATAAGAACAGCACCCCTGCCAATGAGCCAAAAGCAGAAGTGCAGGCAAAGTAAAGGCAATACCGCACAAAGAGCGTCTGGCGACTTTGCACGCCATCTGCTTGCA
>ERZ506964.963-NODE-963-length-12273-cov-2.773122_pt1 | contig 12273 bp, 8 predicted proteins | sample MGYA00512893_ERZ506964 | MGnify/ENA metagenome assembly ERZ506964 | reverse complement strand
CAACCACGCGATACTTTTTCCACACGGTGAACGATATCTTCACCCTCTTTACGCAAATAAGCGGCGTAGAAAATATCTTCCTTGGCACAAAAGAGCTTAACCACCTTGCCATTAATCTCACGACGCGTGATATCATAAGGGATTTCCTTTTCCAAATCCTTGACAGTATAGGTCGTTGGAGCAATTTTCAGGTCTGTAAAATAGCTGTATAGCCAGATGACGTCTTCATCTTCAAACCCCATGTTACGGGTCAAATCTGAAAGATTGTCCTGCAGGAACATATCCATAAAGACAAATTTGGCCTTAATACCTGTGTTTTTGAAAATTGTAGAACGATAGGCCTGGGCGTACTCAACACCACTTGATGCCCAACCGATTCCTAAATTGATGTTATAAACAGTCATGTATTTTCCTTTCTGGGTAAAAGCTCAACATCGACATTTCTTTTTGGACATACCTAACTCTAGTAGCACCTAAATACTACTATGTTAGTATATATCCTCCTAGACTAGAGCAAGTCTTCAATAAGTGTATCCACCTCGTCTTGCGCTTCTTCAATAGGTGTGATTTCAGTCACCATGATTCCCGCAACCGCACGTTCAACCAAGGCTTCAACATCCATACGACGTTCATATTGTTCAACGTTTTTGATTTTTGGATTAGTCTTTGGACGGTCAGGTGCAAAGATAGTACAGCAATCCTCAAAAGGTTGGATGGAAATGTCAAAGGTATCAATTCTTTGTGCCAAATCAATGATTTCCAACTTGTCCATAGTGACAACTGGACGAATCACTGGCGTACATGTAACAGCATTAATCGCCTGCATAGACTCCATAGTCTGACTGGCAACCTGACCAAGACTCTCACCATTGATAATCACAAGACCTCGACGTTCTTCTCGAATGCGGTCAGTAATACGCATCATAAAACGACGCGTCAAGGTCATCAAATAAGCCTCAGGCGCTTTTTCTTTGATTTCCTCTTGGATTTCAGTAAATGGTACTTCGATGAACTGGATATTACCACCAAACTTGGTCAACTTACGGGTCAAATCTTGAGCCTTTTTCAGTGCACCAGGACTGGTATAAGGAGGGCTTGCAAAGTGGACAGCTTCAATATCCACACCACGTTTAAGTGCAAGATAACCTGCCACTGGCGAATCAATCCCACCTGAAAGCATGAGCATTCCTTTACCGGCAGTCCCTACAGGTAGTCCACCTGCTCCTTTAATTTCCTCGTGAGAAATATAAGCCGCCTCGGCACGAATTTCTACCTTAAGGTTGACATCTGGGCCCTTCATCTGAGCCTTAATCTCAGGCAATACATCAAAAACTGCATTTCCTAAAGTAAGATTGAGCTCACGACTATCGAGAACAAAATCATGGTCGCTACGTTTAGCAGTCACTTTAAAGGTAAGACCGTCACGATAAAGCCCAGTCATAATGTCTTGAACAGCCTTTTTCAAGACCTCGACATCTTTTTCAAACTTGTAAACAGGACTAAAGGCTTGAATACCAAAAATTTGCTTCAAAGACTCTGCTACTGGCTCATAGTCTGTACCGTTGAGGTAGATGTGACCACGGTCTCGGTCAAAAGTCACTTTAACATCTGGATAGATGGATAGAACATCCTTGATGTTATTTCTAAGTTTATTGATAAAGCGCATACGGTTTTTGCCCTTGGTAGACAATTCACCATAGCGAACCATAATTTCTGAATATGTTAGTGTCATTCCTTTTCCTTTTAAATTTGAATATAGTTTTATTGTTTAATTGCTTAAATCTTGCTATCTCACTTTTTGTGTCTTGGCGTAGACCTGCTTGAAAATCGTGAGAAACTGTTCTACCTGTCCCATATCATTGTCATCATCAAGACTGATACGTACAGCCGTTTGAGCTAATTTAGTCGGAACACCCATAGAAATGAGAGTCCCTGCTGGTTTTCCCGCCTTAGATGAACATGCAGATGTCGTTGAAATATAGATTTGATGCTCTTCAAAAGCATGGACAATAACTTCACCACGAACACCCTTGATTCCAAAAGTCAAAATATTAGGCGCAAAGTCTTCACCCTCACCTGAGAAAATAGTAATGTCCTCATACTTAGCCAATTCGTCAAAGATAATCTTTTTCATCTTGGCAATTTTAGGAAGAGAAAATTCCTCTTTGTCAGTTACCAAGCGCAAGGCCTTGGCCATACTCGCAATGCCGGCAACATTTTCAGTCGTTGAACGAAAATCTTTTTCTTGACCACCACCAGTTAAGAGTGGCGTAATCTTTTTCCCTGCCTTTTTGTAGACAAAACCGACACCACGAACAGCATGAAACTTGTGACCAGAAAAAGTCGCAAAATCTACACGGTCAGTTAAATAGGACGATACTGGAATCTTTCCAATAGCCTGAACAGCATCCACATGGAAAGATATGGTAGGCTCATTAGCCAAGAGATCTGAGATGGCTTGAATAGGTTGGATTGATCCGATTTCATTATTAACAGCCATAACCGAAACCAAGATCGTGTCAGGGCGTAATAATCCAGCAAGAGCTTCAACATCCACAAACCCTTGTTCATTTACTGGGGCATAGGACACCTCAAAACCATGCTCTGAAAGCCATTTGGCAGACTCTTTCACCGCAGGATGTTCAATATCAGAAACAATGATGTGTTTGCCATAAGGTTCTTTTTCAAAAGCCACTCCTTTAATGACCCAGTTGTCGCCTTCGGTTCCTCCAGACGTAAAGAAAATCTCATCGGCTGATTTTCCAATGAGTTCCGCAACTTGCTTACGAGAAGCCTCCAAAATACGTGTCGCAGATGTTCCTAATTGGTGTAGGCTGGATGGGTTCCCAAAAATTTTAGTAGCCACTTCTTGATAGGTTCTAAGTGCCTCTGGATAAGGCACCGTAGTGGCTGAATTATCAAAATAAATCATGATTTTTCCTCGATTTTTATTTACTATTTATTATAGCATAATTTTTTTAGCAATTTTTGCGAGAAAATCATATAATAGAAAGTACGAAATATTTTTAAGGAGAGCATCATGTCTGAAAATTACTCACGCCGTAATCATTCATCAAAAGAAGAAAAAAAATCTGCCCCAAAGGTGACTGAACACGTTACAAAAGGCTTCACTGCCTTCCAAAAAGTCCTCACTGCCGTCGGGACAATTTTGTCAATCATCGTGGCTTCAATCACCATCATGAATTTCACAGCCTCTAAAAATAAGGACACTTCTGATTCATCAGCCAATCAATCAACTGTAGTCATCAAAGAAGGCAATAATAAGACTCAAGAATCAAGCGCCGCTTCATCTAGTTATGGCAATGCGACTGATTCAGAAACACAAACAAGTAGCCAAGCAGGAACTAACACCTATTCGTCTTCTGCAGATACAACAACGGGTGGCAATACGACTACCTCTTCATCAGCAGCTACTTCAGACACAACATCTGGCAATGCGACTACTGGTGGCGCAACAACTGGTGACGCCGCTTCTAACTAAGACATGTAAAAGGCTAGGAAACCCTGCCTTTTTTCTATAATTCTATGAACTATACAGAAACTCTAAATTTTATCCATTCTTTCAAGGGCAATGGCCGTCGCCCTCAACTCGAACGTATGCGTTGGCTTTTGAAACAAGCCGGAAATCCCCAGACTCACTTTCCAACGGTGCACATTGTCGGGACCAACGGTAAGGGATCAACAACAAGCTACCTACAAAATATCCTAACAAAGTCAGGCTATCAGGTCGGGACTTTCACCTCCCCTTATATTACTCGCTTCAACGAACGTATTAGTATTAACGGCACAGAAATTCCTGATAAGGATTTGATTAGCCTTGTCGCGAAAGCTCAGGTTATTCTCAATGATTTAGAAGAGCACACTAATTTTGGCAGACCAACGGAATTTGAATTGGTCACCTTACTCATGTTCCTCTACTTCGACCTTAAACAGGTTGATATGGCTATCATTGAAGCAGGTATTGGTGGACGTCTTGATTCGACCAATGTCCTTTCGCCAGAGCTTGTCATCTGTACTTCAATTGGCTTTGATCACACTGAAACCTTGGGCAATAGCCTTTTGGACATCTCCAATCATAAAGCAGGCGTCATGCGAGAAAACACACCTATCTTACTTGGGCGTGTCTCTGCAGAAGTTGAACATTTTTTCAACCAAAAATCACATGACCTACAAGCTCCTTTAGCCGTCATTGATAGGGAAATTCAGCTGCTTCCGAAAGACAACCAAACGATCCAAGTTTCTTATGACCATTGGGAAAGTCCAGATCTTAAGCTACCAATGCTAGGACGACATCAAGAAAACAATGCTGGGTTAGCTGTCACTGCTGCCCATCTCCTAGCTCAAACATTTTCTAAGATTACCGATAAGAGCATCCAAGAAGGAATCGAAGAGACGCATTGGCCTGGTCGTAGTGAGTGGATAGGAAATAACATTTATCTAGATGGTGCCCATAACCCTCAAGGAATTGCCAGCTTAAAGCAGGTACTAAAAGATAACTTCGCTAATCGTAGGGTACATGTCCTCTTTGCAGGACTTAGACGAAAGCCTTTGGCAGACTTACTAGAGGAATTGAAAGATTATGATATAACGGTAACCAGCTTTGACTTTTTTGAGGCACTGCCCTTGGACGACTATCCCAAAGACTTCAAACGTACAGCCGACTATAGGGACTGGCTAGCACAAGCTGAATCATCAAATTCTGATGACCTATTTGTTGTCACTGGATCTCTTTACTTTATCTCAGAAGTAAGAAACTACTTAATTAACGAAAGAAAGGCCTGAAGGCCTTTTTTATTTAGACAGTCTATAGTTTTACACAAAGTGTAGGCTGCTATTTGAACACAAAGAAAAATCTGAAACTCTCGGTTAACAGACTTCACCTTTCTACCTCATCGTCACAAATTCTTCTGAACCCGTTGAGTGAATGGTTTCAATTGAAGCCATCCAGACACAAAGAAAAGTCTGAAACTCTCAGTTAACAGACTTCACTTTTCTATCGCATCGTTACAAATTCCTCTGAACCTGTTGGATGAATGGCAACCGTATTATCAAAATCAGCCTTAGTTGCTCCCATCTTAATAGCCACAGAGAAACCTTGAATCATCTCATCAACACCATAGCCAATACCGTGAAGACCAATGATTTTTTCATCGTCACCAAGCGTTACTAATTTCATGGTTGAAGGCTGACGATTGTCTCCAAGGGCCGTATACATTGGTGTGAAACTAGATTTATAAACCTTAATATTCTCTGGACCATATTTAGCGATTGCTTTTTCTTCAGTCAAGCCAACAGAACCAATAACTGGATGGCTAAAGACCACGGTGGCTACATCAGTGTAATCAAGCTTAGCATCGGCTTTATTGTTGAAGAGTCGCTCTGACAATTGACGTCCCGCCTTGATTGCAACTGGCGTCAAATCTAGTTTACCAGTCACATCACCAAGGGCGTAGATACCAGGAACTGATGTATTTTCAAAGGCGTCTGAATAAATGTTACCTCGTTCAGTCAACTCAACGCCCGTCTTTTCAAGACCAAAGCCAGAGGTATTGGCAGCACGACCAATAGCCCAAATGAGGCAATCAACAGTGATCGTTTCTCCATTGTCAAAGCTAATGGTCAAAGAATCGTCAGCATTTTTCACTACTTCTGTAGCATTAGCATGCGTGTGAAGGGTCGGACCTGATTTAGCCATCTCATCGACTAAGACATCGATAATATCCTTGTCAAAGGTACGTAATGGGCGTTCCTTACGAACAAAGAGATGCGTGTCACTACCAAGAGCATTGAGAACACCAGCAACCTCAACGGCGATATAGCCAGCACCGATAACAGCTGTACGTTTTGGTACCTCATCTAACTCAAAGAAACCATCTGAAGTAATCCCATATTCACTACCTGGAATATTTGGATAAAGAGCGTGACCACCGGTTGCAATAAGGATATGGGGTGCTGTATAAAGTTCCCCCGCTACTTCAACCGTATGAGGATCAACAAATCTTGCATACTCGTATACACGTTCAACGCCATTGCTATCAAAACCACGCTCATAAGAGCCCTGGATACGGTCGATATAAGCCTGACGATTGGCCTTAAGCCTTGTAAAATCAAACTTATTAACCGTCACATCAAAACCATACTCGCCTGCATAACGGTGAAGGGTCTCAGCAACCTGAGCACCATACCACATGACCTTTTTAGGCACACAGCCCACATTGACGCAGGTACCACCGACCTCTTTTCCTTCAAAGAGAATAACCTTAGCGCCGTGCATAGCAGCACGATTAGCACTGGCAATCCCACCAGAACCACCACCAATGACAATATAATCGTATTCTTTTACCATATTTTACCTCTTATGTTTCTTTATACAGCGCATTAGCTACTAGATAAGCCATTTCTGCCTATACTTTATCATAAAATAGGTACCCTGACAAAAATCTGCTACGACACAAAAAAACAATCCCGTCACAACGAGATTGTTTTATCATATCTTATTTATCAAGTGGTTTGCGGAGGAATCCGAAAAGGATACCTGATACCACAGCACCAATCAAGATGAAGAGAAGGTAGAGAAGGGCATTTGATGTTAGGGCAATAACGAAGATACCTCCGTGTGGTGCCATCAATTTGATTCCTGCCATACCTACAAGAGCACCTGTAAGAGCTGAACCGACGATAAAGCTTGGGATAGCGCGTGCTGGGTCAGCTGCACCAAATGGGATCGCACCTTCAGTGATGAATGAGAGTCCCATAACGATGTTTGTCAAACCAGAGTTGCGTTCTTCTTCGGTAAATTTATCTTTAAATAAGAGTGTCGCTACAAAGACTGCCAATGGAGGAACCATACCAGCTGCCATAACTGCTGCCATAACAACAGAACCACCAGAAGTTACTGTTGCTGCAAGAGTACCTGTACCAAAGACATAAGCTGCTTTGTTGACTGGTCCACCCATATCCACTGCCATCATACCACCAACAAGGAGACCAAGCAATACTGCTGAGCTTCCTGACAAGCTTGACAAGAAGTTATTAAGACCAGTATTGATTGCTGCCATTGGGATATTCACTGCCAACATCAAGAAACCTGTAGCAAATACACCTAGAAGTGGCAAGAGCAAGATAGAACGGATTCCTTCAAGGGCATGTGGAATACCTGCCAATAGTTTACGAAGAACGAGGATAACTCCACCAGCAAGGAAACCACCAACAAGAGCTCCAAGGAAACCTGAAGATACACCAGCAAGGGCAAGGGTTGCTTTACCACCTGAACCAAATGGAACACCACCAAAGGCTGCACCACTTGAAGCAATAGCACCAGCTACGAAACCTGATACCAAACCTGGTTTTTCAGCGATAGAGTAAGCAATGTAACCTGCAAGTACTGGAAGCATGAAGCCAAAGGCAGCACCACCAATTGCTTTGAATTGAGCAGCAATTTCATGGTAAGAACCAAGTTGTGACAATTGATCTTTAGGAACACCCATGATTTGGTCAAGCAAGAAGGCAAGCGCAATCATGATACCACCACCGATAACGAATGGAAGCATTTGTGAGACCCCACTCATCAAGTGTTTATAGAAGGCACCACCAAGGCTCAATTTCTCACTTGATTCTTGAGCAGATCCAGCATTTTCAGCATGGAAAACTTCAGCTTTACCATCCAAGATGTTTTGGATTAACTCTTGAGGTTGACGAATACCTGCAGCGACTGGTTTAGAAAGCAATTTTTTACCATCAAAGCGTGCTGTTTCAACTGCCTTGTCTGCTGCTACGATAACACCTACAGCCTTTCTGATTTCTTCAGCAGTCAATGGTGTTCCGACACCTGAAGCACCGTTAGTTTCAACACGAACATTGACACCCATTTCTTCACCTGTTTTAATTAGTGATTCTTCAGCCATGTAAGTGTGAGCAATACCAGTTGTACAAGCTGTTACGGCTACGATAAGTGGTTTATCGCTTGAAGCTGCTTCTTTAACAGCTTGTGCTTTCTTAGCTTCCTCAGCCTGTGCTTCTTCTTCACCCGTATTGAAAGCAGCAATCACTTCATCTGGAGAAGTCACCTTACGCAAACGATCTGCAAAACCATCTTGCATAAGGTATTTTGACAACTCAGCGAGGGCTGCCAAGTGAGTGTCATTTGCTCCCTCTGGAGCAGCAATCATAAAGAAGAGGTCTGTAGGTTGACCATCAAGTGATTCGTAATCTACACCTTTATTAGATTTAGCAAAAAGTACTGTTGCTTCTTTTACTGCAGCATTTTTACTGTGTGGCATAGCGATTCCATCACCCAAACCAGTTGATGTTTGTGCTTCACGAGCCATAATACCTGCTTTGAAAACATCAAAGTCAGTCACAACACCGTTGTCAACCAAGCTGTTAATCATTTCATCGATAGCAGCTTCTTTTGTAGTTGCTTGAAGGTCAAGCAACATTACTTTTTTGTTCAGTAAATCCTGAATTTTCATAGTTTTTCTACCTCTACTTTATTGTATGTTTCTTTAATAAATTCAATTGTCGCTAAGTCATCTGAGAAAGCCGTAGATGTTCCACATGCTACTCCCCACTTGAGAGCCTCAATTGGATCACCTGATTTAACAAACTCACCAGTGAAACCAGCAACCATCGAGTCACCCGCACCAACAGAGTTTTTAACTGTTCCCTTGATTGGTTTGGCAAAATAAGCAGCCTCTGGTGTGACAAGCAGCGCTCCATCACCTGCCATTGAGATGATAACGTTCTGTGCACCCTTAGCAAGGATTTCACGCGCATATTTTTCAACATCAGCCAAACCATTAAGTTTGACATTGAAAATAGCTTCTAACTCATGGTTATTTGGTTTAACCAAGAGTGGTTGGTAAGCCAAGGAATCAATCAAGGTTTGTCCTTCAAAGTCACAGACAACCTGTGCACCCGTTTCACGCACTAGTGGAATCAATTTGTTATAGACCTTATTTCCAAGATTGCTTGGTGCTGATCCAGCAAAAACAACCACATCATCAGCACTTACACTTGAAAGAACTGCTTCCAATTCAGCCAATTGATACTCATTAATGACAGGTCCTGCACCGTTAATTTCAGTTTCTTGGTCAGCCTTGATTTTAACATTAATACGTGTGTCTTGATCCACAGCTACAAACTTGGTTTTAATACCTTCTGCATCCAAACCATCTGTAACAAAACGTCCTGTAAAACCACCGATGAAGCCCGTTGCAGTATTATCGACACCTAAACGTTGCAAAATACGACTAACATTAATACCCTTACCGCCAGCGAACTTATCATCACTCTCCATACGGTTAACTTCACCAATCTCTACTTTATCGATACGAACAATGAAGTCGATTGATGGATTCAGCGTTACAGTATAAATCATACTTCAATAACCCTCGTTTTCTCTTTTAATTCTTTTAGGAGCTCTTCTTCCGAAGCATTTGTAATTATGGTTACTTTCTCGACCTCGGCTACCTTAGCATAGGTAATCTGACCAAGTTTAGAGGCATCAGCTAGAACATAGGCTTTTTGCGCATTAGCTATAACCGTCCGTTTGATAACTGCCTCTTCCATGTCTGGTGTGGTGAAATAATGAGCATCAACGCCATTAGCACCAATGAAAGCACAATCAAAATTCAGTTGTCTGATTTGCTCTTGAGCAGTACTTCCAATAGACGCATCCGTTGAATGTTTAACCTTTCCTCCAACAATCCTAGTGCTAACACCGAGATCTACCAGCTTAACCGCATGATGGATAGAATTAGTCACAACCGTTACCTGACGATTAGCCAAATGTGGAATCAAAAGTTCATTTGTTGTACTAGCCTCAAGAAAGACGACATCACCTTCCTTAATCAAATCGGCAGCATAACCAGCTAACTGAGCCTTTTCTTTAACGTTTCTAATAGCTTTTTGACTATTGGCAATTTCTTCCTTTAGACCATGAATGCTTTCAGCACCACCATGAACACGTTTAAGTTGGCCATCTGCCGCTAACTCGTCCAAGTCACGACGAATCGTCGACTCGGAAGTATCACTTAACAAAACAGTTAGGTTTTCCAAAGTGACAAAACCATCTTGTTTCAACTGAGACAAGATAATCTGCTTACGTTCAGACTTTAGCATAATCTCTCCTTCTGTAATCGTTTACAGAATCTATTATACTCAATTTTTAATAACTGTCAACTAAAAACAGTCAAAAAAAATCAAAATATTTCATTGCAAAACACTAATCTACCAAAATGACGCAATTTGATAAGAAAGTTCTTACATTTTCAAAAAGAATACAACCTTTCAGTATAAGTGCAAAATAAAAAAGCCTTGCGGCTCTCTTATCTTATTTGGCATAGTCAACCGCACGGAATTCACGAATGACTGTAACCTTAATATTTCCTGGGTAATCCAAGTTCTTCTCGATTTGTTCACGTACCTTGTGAGACAAGATTGTAACTTCATCATCTGAGATTTTGTTTGGATGAACCATAATACGAATTTCACGACCAGCTTGAAGGGCGAAGCTTGTTTGAACACCGTCAAAGCTTGATGCAATTTCTTCCAAATCACGAAGGCGTTTGACATAATTCTCAACAGATTCATTACGAGCCCCTGGACGAGCCGAACTCAAAGCATCTGCTGCAGCTACAATAACTGCAATGACGCTCTCAGGTTCTACATCGCCATGGTGGCTGGCAATAGCGTTAACCACAACTGGATGTTCTTTGTACTTACGTGCAAACTCAGCACCAATCTCTACGTGACTACCTTCGACTTCTTTGTCAATGGCTTTCCCCATATCGTGAAGGAAACCAGCACGACGAGCGAGGGCAACATTCTCACCCAATTCACCAGCCATGATACCTGCTAGTTTACCAACTTCAACTGAGTGACGAAGGACATTTTGACCATACGAAGTACGGAACTGCAAGCGTCCCATAATCTTAATCAAATCAGGATGAAGATTCATAGCGCCAATTTCGTAGGCTGCCTCTTCACCATATTCACGGATACGGTTATCCATTTCCTGACGGCTCTTCTCAACCAACTCTTCAATACGAGCTGGATGGATGCGTCCATCCTTAATCAAGGCTTCGAGAGTCATACGTGCAATTTCACGACGAACGGGATCGAAACCAGAAAGGACAACCACTTCTGGAGTATCGTCAATAATAACGTCAATACCTGTTAGACTTTCAAGCGTACGGATGTTACGCCCCTCACGTCCAATGATACGACCCTTCATATTGTCATCTGGAAGGTGAACAGTAGTTACTGTTTGTTCAGTAACATAATCTCCAGCCAAGCGTTGCATAGCTTGCGCCAACACGTTTTTGGCTTTCTTATCAACAGTATCTTTAACCTGTGCTTCTGCATCTTTGATACGTGTTGCAATCTCATGAGTCAGATTATTCTCAGTCTCCGTTAAGATTACCTCACGCGCCTCTGCAATGGTCATCTGACCAACACGTTCAAGTTCAGCTTGCTTCTCAGCCTCCAACTGAGTCACATTCTCTTCACGCTCATTAAGATGTTTAGATTTGTCAGCAAGACTCTGCTCTTTCTTCTCGAGGGTAAGTTCTTTACTTGATAGATTTTCATCCTTACGGTCAAGGCTGGTTGCACGTTCTGTTAAACGATTTTCCATTTGTTTAAGCTCTTGACGTTCAGATTTGAATTCTTTTTCAATATCTTCTCGATATTTTCTAGCTTCCTCTTTTGCTTCTAACAAGAACTCTTTACGTTGAGCCTTACTTTCGCGTTCAGCAGTCACACGCAAATGATCTGCATCATGTTCCGCCTGACTGCGAAGGTTCACAGCGTCTTGTTCTGCCTTTAGCAAGGTAGTTTCTGCTTGTTCCTTAGCTTTGCTAAGTTTAATAGAAATTGCTAAATATCCAACGACTAAACCAATGAGTGCAAAGACAACTAAAATTATCATGTTTATCATGTCTTTACCTCAACTTTTCTAAGGTTTCCCTAAAGAAAACCGTCTTCTAGTGTATCATATTTATAGCGAATTCTCAAATAAATACTAGAACTTTAAACTGATTTTGTGGTATCATAACTCTATTAGAATAGGGAGGTATTACCATGCCAAAAGACGTTACTGTTGAGAGTTTTGAACTTGATCATACCATTGTAAAAGCACCTTATGTCCGTCTTATTTCAGAGGAAGTTGGACCTAAAGGAGATATCATTACAAACTTTGATATCCGTTTGATTCAACCTAATGAAAATAGTATTGACACAGGTGGTCTT
>ERZ506964.960-NODE-960-length-12300-cov-3.898571_pt1 | contig 12300 bp, 9 predicted proteins | sample MGYA00512893_ERZ506964 | MGnify/ENA metagenome assembly ERZ506964 | reverse complement strand
AGACTCTTACCAGTGGCACTGCTGTAACTGTTGATAATGATAAATCTTATACACTTACAGTTGAACCTAACAGTGGCTATTCACTTTCAAAAGTAATGCAGGGTAGTACTGATCTTGGTACAAGCGGTGCTTATACTTTAGCTGCCGGTACTGATGATGTTACCATTGATATTACTACTGATAATACTACTGAAAACGATTATGAATTCTATGTAACAGGTTACATGAATGGTAATGATTTAACTACAAGTAATAACTATAAATTTACCAAAGAATCTAATGGCATTTATACATGTATGATGACACCTACAGATCATTTATATGTTACCATTACTGATAAAAATACAGGTAAAGTATATTGGTCTGCATCTTATGAAGAACTTAGTGAAAATACCTATTCTACTGAAACTATTGTAACAAGCGGTGGTGATAAGTGGGGTATTCTTGGTCAGGCAAATAACGAAATTAAAATTACATTTGACATTACTGCCGGAATAAGTAACGGTAAAATTAAGTGGGAATATGCTGTTGCCGATCCTGTATCTGTTGAATTAAATGCAGACCTTGTAGATGGCAGTGCAGCTTACATTTCTTCATACACAGATAACGACACAGGCAATATTGTAACAAATACTGACGAAACTGTTCAGTCTGTAAATGCAAAACCCGGCACTTCTGTAACATTCAAAGCTAAGTCAGTTGACGGTTACTTCCCTAAGTGGAAGTTTGAAGGTAAGTTTGCTACTGGTGATACTTATACTCTTGATGCTTCTTCTGTAACCGGCACAACAGTAACTGTTTATCTTACATATGAAAAGATTGAAAACCATAACATTATTGTCGCAAGCAATAAGGGTGGTAATGTAAGTTATACTTACAACGGTACAGCAGGCACAGTTGCCGAAGGCACAACTTCTTCTGCTATTTCTGTTGCGTCTAACTCAACTATCACACTTAAAGCTAATGCAGTCAAAGACTATGTATTCAGCGGTTGGGAATTTGACAATGAAAGCAATGTAGTATTTGCAACTGGTCAGGACTCTTTGTCAACTTCAATTACAATTAATGTCGTTGGCGATGTAAAGGTAACTGCAACTTTTGAAGAGCACTCGGGCACTCTTTCAGAATGGAAGTTTATGTTATCAGATTCTGATCAGGCACTTTCTGAGGATAGCGCTGGTAAATATAAAACAAACTATCCAGTATATGAGAACAATGGTATATATTCTGTAACATTCCCTGTTTCTGCAATTTCATCAAATAATACTCAGTTTTTATCCTTCTCAACAGACGGTAAAAATTCTGGTTTAGTTCCTAACAACAGCACCTTTACGGTGAAAGTTGATGATCACTTTAAGAATTATGTAAAACAAGCTCAAAATAAAGAATGGGGCGGAAAACATTTCCCACTGGTTCAGTTCCAAAATACTGACGATATTACTAATATCGAGGTAACTTACAATTCTAAAACACAGACATATATCATCAATGGTACATATTTTGTAGCTCCGGCTAATTCTCATAAGGTTTACGCTACAATGGGTAGCCAAGTTGGTCATAAATTTGGTACAACAACTATTTCCTTGTTGAGTGGTGACAAACCTCTCAAAACAAGTGTTAAGGATTTCTATAATCTTTATGTTGTTAATGATAAAGAGCAGATTACTGTATCATGTACTGTAAACAAAGAAGAGGCAGAGCTTGGCTATTATGTATATGCTTTTGTTGTAAACGGCGAAAAGGTAGATGTAGTAGATAACGGCAATAATGTTTATCAGACTGCTTCACCTATTACTGTAACAAAGGATCTTGAAATCACTCCAATTTACTATAATAAAATAATTGAGGCAGACGGTAACTATATTACTATCTACACCAATGCTCCAGAGTCACTCCAGACACCTTGGGGAAATTCAATTTCAATTTATTCTTGGTATAATGATACAGACATTAATATGGACGGTGCTTATCCCGGTCAGCTTATGATGCGTGACTCTCAGGGCAGATTTGCCGCTAAGGTTTCTAAGTATGCTTATACTAATGTTAACGGTAAATTTACTTGTGATAAAAGTCACCGGGTATTAGGTATTACTAATAACAACTACTATGAGAATGAAGATGTTCATAAGCTCTTCTTAGAGGAAGGTCAGTTACATAATAACCAGACATACGATTATGATGACTTTGAAAAGCTCACTGGTATGGGATACGATACCGTTGAGTTTGACGTAAAGTATTACGCTGATAAAACCAAGTCAAACCAGGAGTTACTTGTTAATAATGCTACAGATAACAAATCTATGGCAGGTACTACAATTATTGATAAAACTGCTACAGATTATGAAGATCTTACCAACATTGATGGTAAGCTTGTAAGTATTCTTGGTTATACAAATGAAACTGCTAAGAATAATAATAATACCGGCCTTAATACTGCTGAACCACTCCAGATTATTTCTGTTGGTAACCAGAGTATGCAAATAGGTACAATTAATAACAAATGGTCAACTATTTGGTATGTTTATGATTCAAAAGATAAGTATGTAACTCAGGGTATGCCATCTGACTTTATTCCAAGAGGTTCTGTTGACGAACACGGCAACTTTACTGAGGCAGCTCCTTCTGAGCAGACAGAAGCATATCAAGCTATTGTAAAAGCCGGTTTAAAGTATAACAGTGCTAAAATTTCTTATGAAAACAGAATGGGTGCTTCAACATCTGTTGAACCTAAAAACACAGGTGTTCGTATTGACGGTCGTTGGTACTATGCTCGTTCTACCGATCAGGTGGATGCAAATGTTGGTATCATTTACAGAAATTCTGAAAGTGATGATTGGACAGTTGATAAGGCTTCTGATGATTCTGAAATTACCGGTAAGGTAACAGGCGGCTCAGCTTCCTTTGACTATACGGATAGCGTTGGTTCTTCTCACACTAACTTAGCTTCTGCTTCTGTAGAAAGAAATACAGTTATTACAATTAACGCAACTAACGGTACTCAGTATAAGTTTATAGGTTGGGCTACCCCAATATATGATGAAGCCGGTAAAGTTACAGGTTACACACCTCTTAACCTTACAGACCTTAACGCAACATATACTGTAAGTACAAATACAGAGCTTTATGCAATGTATGAGCCATACGCTACAGGTTCTGTAACAATCACTCATTCAAAATATACAGGTCCTGATTCACATAACGGTCTTGGTATTTTCTCTGTAACAGCTAAAGTGTTTGACGCTAACGGCAATCCTGTTGCTTCTCAGGCTGTTGCCACACAGAGTGATGCCGGTTCAGTAACACTTGAAAATATTGTAAACAAAAATGATGATTCTTATATTGAGGTAACACTCTATACTCAGTCATATGCTAAGTCACACTTCCTTAACTTCTACTATCCGGAGGTTGCAAGCGGTGTTTCTACATTGAAGAAAGAGGATAAAGGTAAATTTTACGATAAGGAATGTCCTGCTGCTGATCCTGCAACTATAACTTATACGGTTAAGGTTTCAGACCTCTTTGTTAATGACAAGCAGACTGTAATGGCTCTTAACTACTATTCAGATCTTAAGTTGCCTGAGGTTGAGTCAAATATTACATTTAACTACAACCCTTACAACACAGCTCCAAATCCAGATCCTGTTGCCGGTAAGGGTACCGGTAAAACAACATTTACTCTTACTATTACGGATAGCAACAATAAGGTAGTTTATACATCTAAGTCTGATATTAGTAGTTTGACATTAAAGGGCAATGCAGAACTTAAAGAAATCCTTGCAAACTTAACTAATGGAAGTGATTATACAATCACTATCACTATGAATCCTGTTGCTGATTCACATTGCAATGTAGGTGAAACATACCGCCAGACAAATAATGCCGGTACTTACACATATACAAAAGCAACTAATGATACAGTATGGGAATATAATCAGGAATATAAATCATATTCTGCAAAGCTTTCCGAATTGTTTGATACTACTAGTCAGAAGTTCAAAACTAATACAATAAATCTTTACACTGACTTTACAGCTGATGTATTTAACTACAATGTAACATTTAAGTATCTTGGCTACGAGAGCAGAGAGTATTACAATAATAACGGTTACTCACAGTCACAGATTCCTGCTGAAAAAATCAATGAAAATTGGTGGAGAACTTACACAGTAAGCGGTACATTCTACGGTACAGATATTGACAAGTACTTTGATTATGTAGAGGGTCAGTATAAATTCAAGGAGTCATTCCTCTTAAAGGTTGCACCATACGAAGACAACTTTGTACAGTCTATCACATGGGATCTTAGCAATGTTGATTATTCTACAACCAACGCTATGCTCTCAGTAACAGCTACTGTTCCTGCTAAGTATGACAACGGTTTTGTAACTGTTACAGCCGACTTAGGCGATGATAAGCCAAAGCAGACATATTCAGTAAACTATGCTTCACTCGTTACACCTAAGAATCTTGTAGGCCCAACAACTCAGAGTTCTAATGATGAGGATTACCTCTTTGTTGCTCCTGAAACAAATGCTAATGGTGAAAAGTTCAGTTACTGGACAATCCAGACTGATGACAGCAACGGCATTGAAGTAGCTAAGTGTTATACAAGAGAGTTTAACTTCCTTGCTTATGACAATTATCTCATTACTGCTTGCTACGGTAAGAATGATGTAGATGCTTCTAAGTTAAGCGTATCTGCTACAATGCAGTTCCTTGAGTATTCAAGAAACCAGTATGATTCAGGCAGAGATAAGGTATATGCTGACTTTGCAGTTTCTTATAATTACAACGGCAAAAAGCTTTGTGCTGACATTAATAATGATGTAGTTTGCGGTGTAGTATTTGTTGTAAACAGCAAACACAGTTCAGCTGCTGACGCTACTGATAAGTTCACAGTAGATGAGTCTGATTTACTTGCAAAAGTTAAGGCTCTTAACAGCGGCAACTCATCAGATAAGACAATGGGTGACGCTAAGGTTTACAACTACAAGCTTAACAAGAAAAATCTTGATAACAAGAACAGACTTGAATATAGCTGGAATGTAAACAACACTGAAAACAACCAGAATCTCACAATACTTGCTTACTCATACATTTACAATGCTACTACTGATGAATATAGCGTTTCTGCTCCTCAGGAATTCAAATTCTTCAATGTTGGCAATAAGACATATGAAGGTTAAGCAATAGAAAAGGAGGCAATTATGAAAAAATCTTATATTTCCCCTGAAATTGAGATTCAAAAATTCTCTTTTGAGGATATTCTTGCTGGTGGCGGAACCGATGACCCTGGTTTAAAATATAGCAATCCTGAGAATCCAGGTTACGAATCCGGCGGTGAAGAGGGCGACCTCTAATAATAACACATAATTTTGGTAAGGCAGTCTTTTGACTGCCTTACTATAAAAGGTGATTTTTATGATTAAAACCATTGCAAAAAAACTTTCTGTTTTTGTTTTAGCTTTATCATTGCTTTTAATGTCTGCCGTTCAGTTTAGTGCAGACTCATACCTTGTAAGTAAAGACGGTTTTTATTATTTGATTGAAAATTCTGAGGCGGTAATTTACGGATATGATTATAATAATCGTACTACCGATATTGTAGTGCCGAACACAATCAGTGATTACCCTGTAACAAAAATTGCTCCTCGTGCATTTTCAAACAATACTAAGCTTACAAGCATTTCATTTACAGATGCAATGTCATTAAAGAGCATTGGCAAATATGCTTTTTACGCTTGCAGTTCTATTGAGGAAATTATAATTCCCGGTTGGCTAAACAGCATTGGCGAGTTTGCTTTTCAGGATTGTACATCTTTAAAGAATGTTTCTATTTACAGCAATGTGTCAGTAATTCCCGAGCAGGCATTTGGCAACTGCATTTCGCTTGAGAAGATTAATATTCCAAGTACAGTTAAATCAATAGGCAGCTATGCTTTTTATAACTGTTCTGCACTTACCGAGCTTACACTTTCAAAGAACATAGCAGACATTGCAAACGGTGCTTTTTACAACTGTCCTAACCTAACTTTATATGGCTATTACGATACAGTTGCAGAAAGCTATGCCGAGCAGAACAACATTCCTTTTGTTCATCTTGATAAAAAGGTGATTTCGGGTGATGTTAATCTTGACGGCAAGATAGATATTAATGATGTAACACTTCTACAGCGTTACATTGCAGGTGAGTCTGTATTAACGGATGACGCTGTTAAGGTTGCCGACTTTAACAAAGACAGAATTATTGATGTAATTGATGCTACAGCAATTCAGACATTTATCGCTCACGGTCAAAACTAAATTATTAAACTTAAGCACAGGTGGCAACATCTGTGCTTTTTTGTTGCGTATTTTCCTTTTTTGTAATATAATATATTTTGGTGATGTTATGCCGATTTACAAAATTGCTGATATTATAACTGATATAAAACCTAAGTTTCGCTACTTTGAAAGTATCGCAGAAGATTATTTATATACAGGCAACGAACCTGCTCAAATTAAAATTTCGATTCGTGAGGATTATATACGAAAAAGAGCAGAAAAAAATACTCACTTAACACTTGGTAATTTGGAATCAATTTTTCTTGCCGATATTTTCAATAAAAAAATTCTGAAATATAATGCAATATTTCTCCATTCGTCTGCAATACTTTATAAAGGCAAAGCGTATCTATTTTCTGCCGATTCGGGAGTGGGCAAGTCAACGCACACAAAACTGTGGATAAAAAAATTTGGCGCTGAAAATGTACAGATAATCAATGATGATAAACCGATTATCAGATTTATTGACAACGATTGGTATGTGTACGGTTCGCCATTTGACGGCGGAAGTGGGGTAAACACTAATACTCGTGCAAAGCTCGGCGGCATTATTTTTCTTGAAAGGGCAGAGGAGAACAGTATTGAAGTCCTTGACAAAAACAGTATTTTTTCAAGAATATATAAAAATACGATTAAATTTTCTCTTGATGATGAATATGCGGGATATATGTTAAGTACGGCTGATAAGTTGATTAAGGAAAATTATTTCTATTTGCTAAAATGCAATATGAATATTGAATCGGCGGAAATTTGCGAAAAATTTTTAACTGACAGGAGATAGCTATGGAAAAGCTGAAAAAAATACTTGATTCCGAAACCAATAAGTGGATAGTAAAAAAAGCCAGACCACAGGTTTTCGGTATTATAATTATGTCTGTTATTTTCGGCGGAATGGCATATCTCGGTGTTGCGGTCGCTACTTTGTCGAGGGGTATTGTGGATTCGGCGGTTAACTCTGATGTCGGCGGAATTGTGTATTTCGCAATTATACTTATTTCACTTACGATCGCACAGCTTGTCATAAGAATTATAAGTAAGGTGCTGACTTTCAATGTATCGTCAAAACTTGAAATTTCTATAAAACAAGATATTTTCGATAATATTATCAGAAAAAAATATAATGAGATTTCAAGCATACACACCGGCGAACTACTTAACAGAATAACAAGCGATGTGTCGGTTTTAGTCAGTTCGATTATTTCTATAGTGCCGAATATGGTATATTTTACAGTAAAATTGGTTGGTGTTTTTGTTGTACTGTTTGCTATTGATAAAACTTTCAGCCTTGTTTTTGTTTTCGGCGGTGCGCTGATGTTTGTTGTTGTGCTGCTTTTTAAGTCAAAAATGAAAACATTGCATAAGGCGGTACAGGAATCTGACGGTAAGACAAGGTCGTTTTTTCAGGAGATTTTTTCAAGTCTGCTTGTGGTAAAAGTTTTTGGCGCTGAAAATAAGGTGTCTGAAAATGCTATGAATTTGCAACAGAATAATTTTAAAATAAAACGAATAAGAAATTATATCTCTATAGTTGCCACAACCGGATTTTCTTTTATATTTGCCCTCGGATATATGTATGCTTTAATTTGGGGTGCTTTTGCAATCAGCGACCATACCATTACATACGGTGTATTGACTTCTATGCTTGCGCTTGTGTCGCAAATTCAAGGCCCTGTTCGTGGTATCAGCAGTATTTTGCCGTCATATTATTCTGCTCTTGCAAGTGCGGAGCGACTTATGGATATTGAAAATCTCGATAATGAAGATGTGGTAAATAATTCTGCAATCGATACCGAAAAGCTGTATGATAAGACAGAAAAAATAGTTTTTGATAATATTACTTTCAGCTACGGCAGGGAAAATGTGCTTGAAAATACAAGTCTTGTGCTAAAAAAAGGTGATTTTGCATTGCTTGCGGGAATTTCGGGAATAGGCAAAAGTACGCTTACAAAGCTTTTGCTTAATGTAATTTCACCCGATAAAGGTGAGATTTATCTTTCACTTTCAAACGGAGAAAATGTGTTTGTCGATAAAAATATAAGATGTATGTTTTCGTATGTACCGCAAGGTAATTTTCTGCTTTCGGGTACAATCAGAGATAACATTGCATTTGTGTCGAATAATCCCGATGACGAAAGAATTATTGAGTCTGCGAAAATTGCCTGCGCTTATGATTTTATCAGCAGATTGCCAAATCGACTTGATACTGTCGTGGGTGAGAACGGAAAGGGCTTGTCGGAGGGTCAGATACAAAGAATTGCGATTGCGAGAGCGGTTTACTGTAATTCTCCGATTATTATTTTTGATGAGGCAACCTCGGCACTTGACGCCGAAACAGAAGTTCAACTGCTTAAAAATCTTAAAACACTCAAAGATAAAACTTGTATTTTGATTTCTCATAAAATGGCGGCAAAAGAAATTTGCAACAAAGAAATTGTAATTAAGAATAAAAAAATTATTTCTTACGATATTTAGGTGGGTACAAGCAAAATCTCACTCCTGACTGAATACTTATAATTAGGTATAAATCCGATTATAATCATTGTCAGGGGTGATTTTTTGATTGAATTAATTAATTTTCTGGGGCAGTACCTTTGCTTTTTTATTCTTCATATCTGCGGAAACGGTTCTTTTCCAAAACCTCTTTCCGAAAAAGAGGAGCACGAGTATCTTGTGCGGAGTGCAAAAGGGGATATAGAGGCGAGAAATATTCTTGTTGAACATAATTTAAGGCTTGTGGCACACATTATAAAAAAATATTACGGCAATCAGAGTGAACAAGATGATCTTGTGTCAATCGGCACTATCGGACTTATAAAAGCGATAAATACCTATGACATAAGCAAAAAAATTAAGCTTTCAAGTTATGCGTCACGATGTATCGAGAATGAAATATTAATGCATTTCCGTAATGCTAAAAAGACGGCGCAGGATATTTCGCTCAACGAAGCGATTGACAGCGATAAGGACGGAAATCCGCTGACTTTGCTTGATATAATGGCGGTTGATGACAATATACTTGAGCAGATTGATTTTCAACTCAACAGTAAAAAGCTCGGTCAGTTTATTAACGAAGAACTTTCACCAAGGGAAAAAATGATAATTGTTATGCGCTACGGACTTGACGGGAGCGAGCCGCTTACGCAGAAAAAGATTGCACAGAAACTGAATATTTCCCGTTCGTATGTAAGCAGAATTGAAACCAAGGCTTTAAAACTTTTACGAAAACGCTTTGATAACAGTTCAAATTTGTAAATTGTTTTAAAGAAAAAAGGCGGTCGAAAGACCGTCTTTAGTTATGAGCCTATGCTGTTGATGAGGTTTTGCATTTCCTGTTTGGATGAAACATTGTGCGCTTTTTCAAGCACAATTTCCTTTTCGTCTTTTTCCATTTGAGCAAATTTTTGCATTGCACTTTCATTTTTTGCAAGTGCATTTACAAAGCCTAACGGCATATCTTTATACATTTTTCATCACCGATATTATTATTTTCAGTTTTGAAAATAATATTCATTTAGATAAATTATTGTTTATTGAATTGAAAGGAGGTTGTGGGTGAGTGAATAATGACTACTGTAAATGCAGGCACATCAAGTCAATAACTACAGAAGAAGGAGATTTTGGCTACTGGGATGTTTGTTGTCAATGTGGCAAGCGTATTGAAAATGGTTTCCACTACTATAATCATTATGATGGCGAAGATCACGATGATATAGATATTTGGAATGATTGAGTTTACATACCCATAACTTCCGTGGGTGGCGGGAGTTAATATCGGGGAACTTCCGCCCCATAGTCGTTCTCTAAAAATAGCTCAAAGGAGAATTGACTGTGAAACAAGAGTTAATCAAAGATGTTATTCAGGGAATGTTGCCTTACCTGAACAATGCGCAATGCGAAAAGTTACAAGAGGTGTTACAATACACCCTTTCAAGGTATGAGGTAACAGAAAATAAGCAACAAGAGAATAACTCGGAGCAGAACTATGTGGAGCTGTTCCTATCGGCAAAGCGAATTGAGGGCTGCTCCGAGAAATCTCTTAAATACTATAAGGCAACTATCGAAGCTATGCTCTGTGAACTCAAAAAAGATGTCAAACACATAGTTACAGACGACATCAGAGGATACTTGACGGAATATCAGGAAAAGAAGAAATCAAGCAAGGTAACGATAGACAATATCCGCCGTATTCTATCCAGCTTCTTCTCTTGGTTAGAGGACGAGGATTACATACTGAAAAGTCCGGTAAGACGCATACACAGAGTAAAAACCGGCACAAATATCAAGGAGACATACTCCGATGAAGCGTTGGAGCTTATGAGGGATAACTGCGCAGAACTTCGAGACTTGGCAATTATTGATATGCTTGCTTCAACAGGTATGCGTGTTGGCGAAATGGTACTGCTTAATCGAAATGATATTGATTTCAACGAAAGAGAATGTATCGTGTTTGGTAAAGGCAGTAAGGAACGAGTGGTCTATTTTGACGCTCGAACAAAGATACATTTGCAGAACTATTTGGAGAGCAGGACGGACGATAATCCGGCGCTGTTTGTGTCGTTGAAATCACCACACGAAAGGTTGAAAATCGGTGGTGTTGAGGTTCGCCTGAGAGAATTTGGAAAGCAATTAGGTATTAACAAGGTACACCCGCATAAGTTCAGGCGTACCCTTGCAACTATGGCAATAGATAAGGGAATGCCCATTGAGCAGCTTCAACAGCTCTTGGGGCATAGAAAGATAGATACGACCTTGCAGTATGCAATGGTAAAGCAGAGTAATGTTAAGATTGCTCACCGAAAATACATTGGATAGAGAGGAAAACGAATATGGCTGAATGGCAGACAGTTCGACTTGGAGAAATAGTTAAGACTAATCAAAGCACATATTCTCCAAAAGAAAATTGGCAGTTTGTAGATTACTTGGATACCGGAAATATCACAATGAATAAAATTGATGAAATTCAGAATATTAACACGGCTAAAGATAAGCTGCCAAGCAGAGCAAGAAGAAAGGTTAAAACAAATAGCATTATCTACTCGACTGTAAGACCAAACCAATTACACTATGGAATTATCAAGAAACAGCCTGATAACTTCTTAGTATCGACAGGTTTTACAGTAATTGATGTTAATTACGACAAGGCTGTGCCTGATTTCATTTATTATGCTTTGACCAAACAAGAGGTCACAGAACAACTTCAAGCTATTGCTGAACAAAGTGTATCAGCGTATCCTTCTCTAAAACCTTCGGATATAGAAAATTTGGAGCTTATGCTTCCTGATAAAAAAACGCAGGAAAGAATTGTTGCTATACTAAGGTCGATAGACGAAAAAATTAAAGAGAATAATGCGATAAACAATAATTTATCTCAACTTTTGATAAAGAAACAACAAAAAAGGACAGGCACAAAGCCTGTCCTAAAATTTTGATTAATGGCAATGACAATCGTCGCAGTCGCCGATTTCACCTATGATAGGAGTTGGGTCGATACCGTTTCTTTTGTAGTAGTCTGCAAGAGCAGCCTTGATAGCCTGCTCGGCAAGTACAGAACAGTGAACCTTTACAGGCGGAAGTCCGTCAAGAGCCTCCATAACAGCCTTGTTGGTAAGCTTCATGGCTTCCTCAATAGTTTTACCTTTTACCATCTCAGTAGCCATACTGCTGGTTGCTACTGCGGCACCGCAGCCGAAAGTTTTGAATTTGCAGTCTCTGATAATATGTGTCTCGTCATCGATATCCAGGAAAATTCTCATAATATCGCCGCATTTGGCATTTCCTACTGTACCGACACCGCTTGCATTCTCTATTTCTCCAACATTACGTGGATGCTGGAAATGATCCATTACTTTCTCACTATACATCTTTTTTTCCTCCTGGCAAGTGTTTTAATCAAATTTTTTATTTTTTTTAACTATTCAGCAGGCACTATTCCGCGAGGTGTTTTTTGTGAACGTAGTTCACAGAAAACCCGAAAAT
>ERZ506964.952-NODE-952-length-12368-cov-4.208479_pt1 | contig 12368 bp, 9 predicted proteins | sample MGYA00512893_ERZ506964 | MGnify/ENA metagenome assembly ERZ506964 | reverse complement strand
TCCAGATGTGCATCGCAGAGGTTTGACCACTTGCCTGCAAACTCGGTGTCCGGCTCCAGCAGGGGCATAAAGTTCGGTGCAAAGGCGGTGTGACGGCCGCTGGTCTTTGTGCCGACGATGCTTTCCGCCGGGATCTCCACAAGGCCCAGCGGCTCCTGCGCCACGATGTTCACATTGACCAGAATATCGTCCAGCACCGCAAGATACGGCGACTGGCCGCGCGCCACACAGGCACGGTAAGCACGCTGGCCGCTCTTCAGTGCGTTCTTGTAATCTTCCAGCATAGTTGCTCCTTTTTCTCAGCTGCAATGCGCTGCAGCCAGCTGCCGCAGCGTCCTTCTTTAGTATACCATGAAATTTGATTTTATGGGAGGATTTTCCGCACAAAAGAGTTGATTTATCCTGCAGTTTCAGGTACGATAATAGAAAGCAAACAATGATAGGAGCACTCTTTCCATGCAGACCGAACAGATCCCCGTACTCAAGGCCGACGAATATCCCGGCGGCATCTGGTATTACGAGCCGCATACATATCAGCCTTACCGTTACGTACTGGGCCGCGTTGGCACCCACCCGCTGGTATGCATTGGCATCAACCCCAGCACCGCCCAGCCCGGCGCGCTGGACCCCACCTTAAAAAGCGTGGAGCGTCTGGCCGCCGCCAACGGCTTTGACAGCTGGATCATGTTCAACGTATATCCCCAGCGCGCCACCGACCCCAACGACATGGACCGGGTGCCGGACCGCGCCCTCTGCGACGAGAACCTGCGCTGGCTGCGGGCCGTTCTGGCCGAGACCGAGCCCACCATGTGGGCCGCATGGGGCACCCTGATCGAAAAGCGGGACTACCTGCCCGGCCTGATGCGGGAGATGGTGGCCCTGACAAGGGAGCGGGACATCCCGTGGGTCACCTTTGGCAAGCGGAGCAAAAAAGGCCATCCCCATCACCCGCTCTACCTGCGCAAAGATTCCACGCCCGAGCCGTTTGATGTTGAAAACTATCTGGACACCTGTTTTTGAGGGAGGGATACCATGACCCCGGAACGCTACCAGGCCCTGCTGCGCTGGCTGGAGGCCCGCCCCGCCCTGAAAAAGCTGGTGATCGCCCTGAACCGCTGGCTGCCTGCCGTGCCCTTTGCCTGCTACCCTTTGCTGCTGGTGCTGCTGAATGTCCGATGGTTCCGGCTGCTCTCCGCAAACCGCGCCGCCGCTCTGGATTTTATGCAGCTCATCGCCCGGGCAGTCTTTGTGCCGGCCTTCGTCTTTCTGGGCGGCACGCTCCTGCGGGCCAGGCTGAACTTTCCCCGCCCGTATGAGCAGCCCGGCTTCACGCCGCTGGTGCCCAAGGAGACCCACGGCAAGTCCTTCCCCTCCCGCCACGCCCTGAGCGCCGCCGTGCTGGCCGCTGTGTGGTGCTACTTCTACCCCGCCACCGGGGCCTGCATGGTGGTGGTGGCCCTGCTCATCTGCGCCCTGCGGGTGCTTGCCGGGGCGCACTATGTCCGGGATGTGGCCGCCGGTGCTCTGCTCGGCTTTGCCCTTGGGGCCGTCGGAATGTGGCTGCTGTGACCCCAAAATGCCCCCTGCGCCGGAAAATCCAAAAAAATTTGAAATTCCGCTTGACAGAAGCCTATGCGTATGGTATTATATTTCTCGCAGCGTGTGCCGAACGCACACTGCCGCCAGATAAGTACCCCATGGGATAACAACGTGCGCCCGTAGCTCAGGTGGATAGAGCAACTGCCTTCTAAGCAGTGGGCCGGGGGTTCGAGTCCCTTCGGGCGCATTTATGTGGTGCCTTTAGCGTAGTCGGTTAACGCGCCAGATTGTGGATCTGGAGACCGTGGGTTCGAGTCCCATCTTCCACCCCATAGCTGTAAGCGATATGCGGACAACCTTGTATTGTCCGCATATCGCCCCTAAATTCCTTTTTATTGGGGTGTAGCCAAGCGGTAAGGCAACGGACTTTGACTCCGTCATTGCGCTGGTTCGAATCCAGCCATCCCAGCCAGTTATTAGACCATAGGTGGTTTTTTATAAATATTTATAGGAATCATTAGCTCAGTTGGCAGAGCACTTGACTTTTAATCAAGGTGTCCGGGGTTCGAATCCCCGATGGTTCACCACACCAATATTAAGCAAATTCCCCGAGAATATTATTTTCTCGGGGAATTTGCTATTATGAAATATTTCAGTGAACAATTACTATTGAATAATATTATATAAAATTATAGAAATGTGACTTCAAAATTCAAAAACAAAAAGATAAGTTGTAAAAAAGTAAATTGGATTTATTATTAACACGAAATGCTCGCTGTAGCATGACTTTTGATTTGAGCTATTGAACTCCTATTACAATAAATTCGGACAAGAACGGTGGAGGATAAGACAGTCCGGCTTTTCATCTGTCTTTTGCCTAAGCTACAATAAAAGGAGAAAATAGCCTACTATTAACTCTTTTGGTTTCTATATCTGTTTGAAAGACTGTCGGTACAATGTTCGATTTGAATAGGTTGAGCCATAGTGTTTGTGTTACCCAATAGAGCGAGTCGGTAGCGGGGATTAGATGGACTCTGGTTGCAGACTTGTATGGAAGATAGGACTAGACGTTTCCCAAAGGGGTGTACAGTTGCCATCATACGTTTCTTTGGAGAGATTATCCTCTTACCCTTTATCGCAGCATTTGGACTGATCAATAGTTGATAAATCATTAAAAAAGCACTTGACAGTAGGCAGGTGTTCGTAAAAAAGTTTTAGATCAAAATTACGAAATGAGCATCTCTCAGGTAGTGCTGGCAACGAAATAACGGGTATCTGGTGAAAGCCGGAATACCCGTTACTTTTTGCCGTCACGAAAAGCAATAGATTTATTCACAGCTTTCCGGTGAGATTATCGAGATACCGCAGGAAAGCGACAAGTCATGGTTGATACTGTTTTACAGTCTGCCGCGAGAAATGGAAGCCAGCCTATAAACTACTATATTGCATACGATGACACGTTTAAACTACTTGTGTGGAACTGCTACGCATGGTAGTTTTTCTAAGTGAAAGACTGTAAGGGCAACTACCGCGGCATTCCCGGGAAATAGAATCAGTATGCAGGATATTTCCCCCTGTGGTGGCTGTCGTATAGCATCATTCCCTATATCTGCATGAAGTCTGGGCAAAACGGACTTGGTTTCCAAAACTTTTACAACATTTCGCAAGGTGTGGAAGTCCCGCTGCTGACCTATCAGTGGTTCAGCAACCTGATCCAATGTCACCGATATGGTAATTGCGGAACAGAACTGGTAGCCGATGATCGATGCAATTTGGGAAAAACGCACCGTCGAAGACTACGAAACAACCAGCTATGCCGTCAAGACGGATTTCATGCGGAAGTGGCATCAAATGATGGAGAACGAGGACGGCAATATGTTCGAGGTAGCCGATCCACAGGGCGAGTTTGAGCAGAAGGTTATTTTAAATGAACTTTTCAATGATTTCGTTCTGTCGTTCTTGTACTTCGATCTCCTGTTCGGTTAAGCCGCCAATGCGTAGCTTCAATATCTCCCGGTCTTTTTCAGTGGAGCTGGTGTCTGCTATTTATGTGGTTGCGCCAGATAAGTCCAGCGGAAAACGGGTACAGCACCTCCATATCAAGTGCGACGGGCCAGGCTTTATCACTCTGAATAAAAGGAAACGGCACGGACAAAGTCACGCCGCCCCTTGAAAACATATGGTTTTCAGCGTTTTTGATATTGTTGTTTTACGACTACCGGGATTTGCTGAGTGCCTCTTTTTTGAATTGCAGTATGTTGTATAACTATGTATTTGATATTAAATGATGTATAACCGATTGTTTCTGAATTTTTCATGTCTATTAGGATACTGGACAAATAAGGTTTGGGGTGAAGTTTTATATTTTTTTAATAAAAACTATTGACTTTTATCTCTTGTTGTGTTATTTTTTGTTTGTAACAAATAACGTGTGCGCACACGAAAAATTACATAAAGTTATGTTCGAGGATGAAATTTTATGGCAGTAACAATCAAGGATATTGCCCGGATTTGTGGCGTTTCAGAAGGAACAGTAGATCGGGCGATCAACGATCGGTCCGGAATCCGAAAGGAAACGAAGGATCGTATTCTAAAAATTGCTGAAGAGTTAAATTATAAACCAAATAAAGTAGCACAGAGTTTAGCGATGGGTTCAACGAAAACAATTGGAATTTTGTGCTTTGATTTAGAAAATCATTATTTTGCGAGTCTGGTAGACACGATTGAAGGGATTGCGAAAAGTGAAGGTTATTTTATCAATTTAGTTTTGACACATGGAGATCCTGTGAAAGAGCGCGAAGGCATGATGTATTTGGAAGAACGTCGTGTAGATGGGATTATTTTGTTTTCCGTGTGTAAGGATGCAGATTACATTGCGCATCTGGAAAAAATATCTATCCCTATTGTCACCATTTACAATCGCATTTCAGATAGTTTTGCGTTTGTCGGTGTTGATGCAAAAAAAGCCATGTGTGAGGCTGTAAAGTTCATTGCCTGTAAAGGATACGAACGTATATTGTTTATAAATGCGAAAATTTCTGCGAAAAAAGCACAAGGTATGAATGTATATACCTTGCAGGAACGGCAGGATGGATATGTGCAAGGTTTGCGAGAGATGGGGTTACATGAGCCTTTTATTTTAGAAGGGGTCAATCGGAAAGAGATCTGCCATGGGATTCATGCCCAGGAGGGTCGACGTACTGCTGTGCTTTGTATCAGCGATATGTATGCGGTTGCTGTTTTGGAAATTTGCAAGCAAGAGGGCTTGAATGTGCCGCAGGATGTGGGAATTATGGGCTATGACAATATGGAAATGCTGCAATATATTACACCGCGAATCTATTCTGTAGGGTATGATGTGCATCTTTTGGGGCACCAGCTTATCACCAGCCTTTTAGAGCAGATGCGTTCCGACCAGTTACAGAGGGACGGTATTTTAGATTATCGCTTTATGGAGGGAGAATCTTTATAAAAAATTTTCCGTTTTTGAAAAACGGAAAATTTTTTAACAAGTATCGTGTGCGCACACGAAAAAATATTCTGAAAATAATATAGTTTTTTAATCTCTATCCATAATTATGTAAAATCAAACCTTTGTGGACGAGTTTATTTAGGCGAAAAAGAGGTATTATTTTGCCTAAATAGCAAAATAATACCTCTTTAATTTAGGGCTATCTATCATCTTTTAAAGTTTAGATTTGTGGACGGTACTGTTCAGTCAAAAGACGGATATTATTTATAATAAACAGTAAAATAACGTTTCTAAACAGGTTTAATTCTCTAAAAGTTAAGATCATCCGCATGGGCCCAGGCGTAATATTTCGGGATAAAGGAGGGAAAATAACAACCAATTCTGCCGGCTGGGCTGCACAAGTCTGACACTGCTTTCTTTTGGCAAAAGATGCAGTTAGTTTTAGGGCTTACACGGTTATGGCGTCTATCCCGCATGCTGGTTCTTCTTTTTGGGGAGGGGTATCCGAAGGGTGTCTTCTGTTACTCAAAAGATATCCATTTGCCTGCGGAAGTACGCCGCTAAATCACCCAGTATCATCACAATAGAAGGAGAGTGGTATTTGTGTTCCGATCGAGAAAAAGATCGTTTGTGGCATTTCTGACCCCGGCGCTGCTGATGATTATCTGCATCCAGTTTCTGCCCATGGCTTACAATGTGGTGCTAAGTTTTCTGAATATTCAGTTGAATAAGCCCAATCTTCCGGTGGAGTTCGTCGGGTTCGACAATTATGCCAGCATCCTGACAGATAGCGGATTCTGGAATTCTGTTATTGTCACATTGATCATTGGTATCTCTAGCACAGTGTTGCAATTGGTGCTTGGCTTGACACTTGCTTTGTTGTTGGATATTAAGGGCCGTTTCGGTAAGGCGCCTGCTGGCATGGGATTTTTTCGAGGCCTACTGTTTATCCCCTATATGATTATGCCCATCATGGTTGGTCTCATGTGGTTCATTTTCGCCGATTCCAATTATGGCATGCTAAACCCCATTCTACAGGCGTTCGGCATTCCTACGCGTGTCTGGTTCTCTGATCCGAACACGGCAATTTGGGCGATTGTTGCCATGGATACTTGGCAGTGTACTCCTATGGTGATGATGATCCTTTCCTCAGGGTTGAAGACAATTGACGGTGCCCTGTACGAGGCAGCCGTGGTGGATGGAGCAAATGCTTGGCAGAAATTCCGTTCCATTACCATTCCGTTGCTCAAGCCGGTACTGAAGGTAGCTGTTTCCATGCGGCTGATGGATGTCATGCGCATTTACGACACCATTATTGCCACTACGAAAGGGGGACCTGGAGAAATGACTGAGGCCATTAGTGTTTTTACACAGAAGTTAGGCTTTGAGCAGTTTAAAACCAGCATGGGCGGTACAACGGCCTTGTTGATTACTATCTTAATTCTGGCCATGAGCGAGCTCGTTGTCCGTGTTTTCTCCACGAAAAACGATGAGCTGTAATTGGTGGTTTATCGTCTGTTAATAATCCGATATAGGGGGGACAAGTTTGGAAATCAAAGCGAAAAAAACATTTTATCGTATATGTCCGTATTTTATTTTGGCCATCTGTTTAGTTTTTTCTTTCACTCCGATCGTGTGGGTGGTGTGCTCCTCGTTGAAGCCCGCGGGTGATATTTTGACCATCCCTGCCTTTTTCTTCCCCAAAACCGTCACTTTTCAGCACTATTACGACTTGTTTGTAAAACAAAATATTACGCCAGTTTTTTTCAACAGTCTTATTATTGCTGTGTGCTCTACGTTCCTTTCTGTTAGCCTGGGCACTCTGGCTGCTTATGTGTTTGCGCGCTCCAGGAGCAGGCGCCTGAAAGGCCTGTTGTCTCTTATCCTCACCGGGCGGATGATGCCAGCCGTTGCCTTGCTTATTCCTTTGTACATGGTGGTACGCCAACTCAATTTGGTAAATACAAAGGCTTCGCTGATTGTCGCATATACAGCTATGTGCCTTCCCTTTGCCATTTACATGATGATGGGCTTCATTTCCCAGATTCCATATGAGATCGAGGAGTCTGGTATTATCGATGGGTGCAGCACATTTAAGGTGTTGGTGTTGCTTATTTTGCCTTTAATCGGCCCAGGTCTTGCCACTACCGCTATCTTCAATTTTCTTACCGGATGGAATGAATACTTGTTTGCTGTCACATTTATCAGTGATTCCGGAGCAAGAACTATCCCTGTCGCATTAATGGCATTTGACACTGGACGCAACACCTATTGGGGACCACGTTTTGCCTTAATGGTTATCTCGCTGATTCCTGCCTGTGTCTTTACATTGGCGGCACAAAAGTACTTAGTGGCCGGCGTCACGCTTGGTGCAGTCAAGGGCTGAATGCATCGCATACCTTTCATCCTTTGTATAGTGCGCCGTTATAAATACGGTGTTTCCATAATAATCAAAATTTAGGAGGTAAAAAAATGAAAGCAAAGAAGTCTGTGGCTCTGTTACTGGCAATTTTGACGATCAGTAGTGCAGCGGCTTGCAACGTTGCACCAGTAGACACTGGTAACGGCGATGGAGCCAGCACGGCCAGCGAACCCGCTAATGGAGGCGCAAGTGAAGCGAACGGAACAGACAGCGGAGAATCAACAGCGTCTTCCGTAGAGATCCCCGAAGGAGTTACGCCGTATACCCCCTATGATCTTTCTGGCAAATCCATCACGGTTTATACCGCAGAGGGTGAATTGAGCAATGCGGTGCTGGCTCAGCGGGATCGCTTCACTGAACTGACAGGCTGCGAGGTGGAAATGGTTGCCATCCCCATGGACAATTTCCGTGAAAAGCTGACGATCGATCTTTCCTCTGGCACTGCCGAGTATGACGCCATGGCTATGACATGTGAGTATGAGTTTATTCAGAATGGTTGGGTTGAACCGTTGGACGATTATGTCAACGATTCTTCCATCGCTGACCCAAATCTGGATCTTGACGATTTTATTCCCTCTCAAATAGAGGTTATGCAGGTAGATGGTAAATTGTACGGCCTTCCCTGGAAACCGGATGTTATGGTCTATTATTATCGTAAAGACTGGTTTGAGGATGAAACCAACAAGGAGGCCTTTGAAGCGGAATACGGCTATGAGCTGGCGCCTGCCAAGACATGGGAACAGTATATGGACATTGCTGAATTTTTTACGGACAAGGACAATAACCAGTATGGATCCGTATTTATGGGAATGAACCATAACCAGCTATCCATGAGCACACAGACTCGATTTTATGGCACGGGGCTGACATGGTACAACGACGATTACACGACAAATATCAATACCCCCGAGTTTATCAAAGTCCTTGATGAGCTTAAGTGGGAACTGGAAAACACAACCCCTCCGGGAACGGACAACTGGGAGTGGCCGGAAACAAACGCGGCCTTTCTTTCCGGTGTAGTCGCTCAGACTGTGACATGGCCTGGACTTTCGAAGATGTGTGAAACTCCCGAAGGCGACTGGGGAAAGTCCGAGGTTGTTGGAAAGGTAGGTTGGACAACAGCTCCTGGCTGGGAGGAAGGAAAACCTGCGACGACAATGGGAGGCTGGTGGGCCTATGTATCCGCGTTTTCTGAGGAAAAGGTGGCTGCATATAAGTTTGTGGAATTTGTCACCAGTCAAGAAGGCGAATATCTGAAGATTTCATCCGGTTGTGATCCGGCGCGCCAATCCAACTTTGATATTCTAGCCCAGGATGATCCTTTCTATGAGGTGATGGCGGACAGCCTGGCCATTAGCGTGCCAACTCCGGCTCTGCCGCGATGGGGTACTACGTTTGACATTGAACTCCGTGATCATGTGCATGCTGCCATTACTGGACAGGTTTCCACAGAGCAAGCTGCGCAGGAGCTGGATGAGGCTTTACAGGACTTTTTCCGATCCGAAGGCTATATTAATTGATTTTTGATGGGAAGGTAACTTGGGAAGAACCCGGCGAAGGCATACCTTGCCGGGTTCTCTTTTTAAACTGTATGAGTTCAGTTAGCTAAAAACGATTTGTCCCTATAGAGGGATGAAGAACATAAAAGGAGATTTGCTCTATGACACACATTACAGTTCACAGCAATCGAATAAAGTCCACAGTAGACCGCAAAATCTTCGGTCACTTTACAGAGCATGCTTTCCGTAACATTTACGGTGGAATGTACGATCCTCAGAGCAGTATCGCTGATGAAAACGGCTTTCGCAAGGATGTGCTGGATGCGTTGCGTCAGGTGCGTGTGCCATTGCTACGCTATCCTGGCGGCAATTTTGTTTCCAACTATCATTGGGAGGATGGTATCGGTCCCAAATCGGAACGCCGACGGGTGTTTGAATACGCCTGGTTGACCGAGGAGAGCAACCAGTTCGGTACGGCAGATTTTATAGAATTGTGCCGTAAGGTAGGTGCGGAGCCGCTCATCTGTGTAAACATGGGCAGCGGCACTGTAGAAGAGGCTATGCATTGGGTCGAGTATTGCAATGGTACCGGCAATACATACTATGCAAACCTGCGTCGTTCTCATGGCTATGAGGAGCCTTTCGGCGTCAAGTATTGGGGATTGGGCAACGAAATGTACGGTATGTGGCAGATGAAACATCAATCTGCCCAGGCGTACGCCGAAGCCGCTTTGGAATACGCCAAGGGAATGAAATGGGTGGATCCGGGTATATCACTTATCGCCTGCGGCTATGAGCAGAGCGCCGATTGGAACTATACGGTTGCCAAGGAGATTGGTTCTCTAATCGATTATATTTCCGCGCATCATTATTCCGTTGGCTGGGGACCGTTCCAGAAGGATGATTATCTGGGATGCCTTTATATCCCGGAGTACATGAATCGTCTGACCAACTTGACCCTTTCTGCAGTCAACGCGGGTTTAAACGACGTGACTGACCATATTAAGGTGGCGTGGGACGAGTGGAACTTGTTCGGCTGGATCTTCAACGGCGTTGACGACGATGCTTCCTATACGATGCAGGATGTCATCACCACAGCGTTGGTGCTGAACTTCTTCATCCAGAACAGCGATAAGATCGGTATGGCCAACTATTCGACCTTTGTTAACATCAACGGCGCTGTCTCCACGCATGATGACCAGATGGTGAAGCGCGCGCAGTTCTATGTGTTTGACCTTATCGGTAACCACACCGGTAGCCAAGCTGTGGAAGTGTATGAGGAAGGTGAAGCGATGGACATCAAGGTATCGCAGAGCAAAAAGATTGGCCGTCCGGATCTTGGTATTGACCTGACTAAAACGGACGACACCGTGGAGGAAAAATGGGTAAAGGTTAACGCAGTTGACTGCGCCGCTACCATTGATGAATCCGGCATGCTATACCTATCCCTTATCAACAAGTTACCCGACCGGGATGCAGACGTCGTCATTGATCTAGATGGTTGGAAGGAGTTCGAGGTAGCCTGTAGTGCTGAAATTTATCACGACGATCTCTCAGCTTGCAATACGCTGGAGCACCCCGACACCGTCTCTATCAGGGAAGGGGCACAGCCCATGGTTTCTGGAAACAGGCTGGAAGTGACGCTGAAGAAACATTCGGTCAACTTGATCCAGCTTCAGAAAAAATAAGCAGGTGAATCAAAATGAGTGAAGTTAAAATTGGGTATATCCCTACTAGGCGCGACGTATTCGACCGTTCTGAGGCGCATCGTTACCGTGGAGTGGTGAAGAAGGCTGTCCAAAGTCTGGGGGCAAAGCTGGTAGATATCGACGGCATAAACGGCGAGAATCTGCTCTTTGACGAGCGTGACTTACCCGCCGTAATTGACCGGATGCAACGGGAAAAGGTGGACGGTCTGTTTTTTCCCCACTGTAACTTCGGCACGGAGGATCTCGTTGCCAAGGTGGCGAAGGAACTGGGAAAGCCCGTTCTGATCTGGGGTCCGCGTGACGATGCTCCTCTGGCCGACGGACTGCGTACGCGTGATACACAGTGTGGCCTGTTTGCCACCGGAAAGGTGTTGCGCCGATTTAATGTGCCGTTTACGTACATTGAAAACAGCTGGGTAGATGCTCCTGTCTTTGCGAAAGGGTACCAGAAGTTCGTTTCTGTCTGTCGCACGGTGCGTGCGTTTCGCCGGTTGCGTATTTTGCAGCTCGGCCCGAGACCGGATGGCTTTTGGTCTGTTATCTGCAACGAGGGTGAGCTGCTGGAGCGTTTTGGCGTGCAGACGTTCCCTGTTTCGTTGGTAGATTTGGTTGAACGTGTGAAAAGCTTGTTGCGTGAAAAGCCACAACCGTTCCAGGCGGCAATGCAACGGATTACCGGAAAGATAGATGTTTCCGACTGCGTGGGAGCGGATGTGGAAAAGCTTGCTGCCCTGTACGTGGGCATCCGTTCCCTGTGCGAGGAACATGGTTGCACGGCGGCGGCGATCTAGTGCTGGAACGCCCTACAAAATGACAGTGGGCTTGGCGTTATGCCTTGCATGGTTAATGGTCTTCTGATTGAGGATGGCATCCCAGTGACCTGCGAAACAGATCTGCACGGCGCTGTAACGGCGATCTTGCTGCAAGAAGCCGCAGACCGCTGCTCAGCCATCTTCTTCTCAGACCTGACGGTACGTCATCCAACGAACGATAATGCGGAACTGTTGTGGCACTGCGGCAATTTTTCCCCCTCATTAGCCGATCCGACAGAGGAAAAAAAGCTGGGCCGCCATTTTATTTTTCCCAGTCACAAGTGTGGTACAGGCGAATGGAAGATCCGAAATGGCGAAGTAACCGTCTGCCGGTTTGATGGTGACCACGGTGACTATCGTTTATTTATCGGCGAGGGCCGTGGTACGGACGGCCCCCGTACGCGTGGTACGTATTTCTGGCTGGAGGTGGAAAATTGGCCGAAGTGGGAACGTGCCTTGGTAGAGGGACCCTATATCCACCACTGTGCCGCTGTTCACGCAAGAGTGGCGGATGTGCTGGAGGAAACCTGCAAATACATTCCAGGTCTGTGTCCTGAGCGGATGTGACCGGAAGGGAGGTACCTATGAAGATTATCAATAATCCGGCCAATGTGCCGGAGGAAACTCTGGAAGGCTTTCTCCAAGCGTATGCGAACGATTACGTTCGTGTGGAAGGTGTCAAGGGCATCCGTGTACGGGAACCGAAAGATAAGGTGGCTCTTGTTGTCGGCGGCGGCAGTGGTCATGAGCCTATGTTCGCTATGTTTGTGGGAAAAAATCTGGCGGATGCCAGTGCCAATGGCAATATTTTTGCATCCCCAGATCCGAACACTATTTTGCAGACGGTACGTTCTGTGGAATGCGGAAAAGGCGTTTTGCTGGTTTACGGTAATTATGCCGGCGATAATCTAAATT
>ERZ506964.947-NODE-947-length-12417-cov-3.590843_pt1 | contig 12417 bp, 9 predicted proteins | sample MGYA00512893_ERZ506964 | MGnify/ENA metagenome assembly ERZ506964 | reverse complement strand
AAGCTGTGATACCTTCACGTGTACCAGCTACCTTAAAGTCCATATCGCCATAGTGGTCTTCTGCACCCTGAATATCTGTCAAGATTGAATATGTATCGCCAACAGTAATCAATCCCATTGCAACACCAGCGACCATTCTCTTGATTGGAACACCTGCTGCCATTAATGACATTGTTCCAGCACAGATAGATGCCTGAGAAGAAGAACCGTTAGATTCACATACTTCAGCGACTGTACGGATTGTATATGGGAATTCTTCTACAGATGGCAATACCTGAAGAAGTGCTCTTTCGCCTAATGCACCATGTCCGATTTCTCTACGGCCTGGTGTACCCATTCTGCCAACTTCACCAACAGAGAATGGTGGGAAGTTATATTGATGCATGAATCTCTTTTCTGTCACTGTTGTAAGATCTTCAACTAACTGTGCATCAGATAGAGGACCTAATGTTGTAACAGAAATAACCTGTGTTTCTCCACGAGTGAACATAGCAGAACCATGTACACGTGGCAATAAATCAACCTGTGAGTTTAATGGACGTAATTCATCAAGCTTACGGCCATCTGGTCTAACCTTATCTTCAGAAATCAATCTTCTGATTTCAGCAGCTTCAACTTCTACACAATATTCAGCAGCCTGCTTCTGTGCTTTGATCTGTGCAGCTTCATCTTCATATTCCATTGCGCCGATTTCTTCAACCATCTGGTTCTTTAATTCTTCGATACGGCCATAGCTTTCAAGCTTACCCTTAATAGAAACAGCCTTACGAATTTCATCAGCAGCATGTTCATCAACATATGCCTTGATAGATGGATCAATTTCATAAAGAACAACTTCCATCTTTTCCTTCGCACATTCAGCAATCACTTCTTCTTCAATTGCACATAATTCCTTGATTGCATCATGTCCAATCTGTAAAGCAGTTAACATTTCTTCTTCACTGACTTCTTTTGCACCAGCTTCAACCATGTTGATTGCCTGCTTTGTACCAGCAACTGTCAAAGATAATACTGCTCTTTCAGCCTGTTCAACAGATGGGTTGATCACATATTCATCATCAACTTTCGCTACAATAACACCAGCAACTGGACCGTTGAATGGAATGTTAGATACACAAAGTGCTAATGAAGAACCAAATAAAGCAGTCATTTCACTGCTTGCATCTGGATCACAAGACATAACTGTATTTACAACCTGTACTTCATTACGGAAACCTTCCGCAAACAAAGGACGAATTGGTCTATCAATCAAACGAGCAGTTAAAGTAGCATGCTCTGTTGGTCTACCTTCTCTTCTTAAAAATCCTCCAGGAATCTTTCCTGCAGCGTACATTTTTTCATTGTACAAAACTGTTAATGGGAAGAAGTCTGTATCCTTTGCCTGATTACTTGCAGTAGCTACAGATAATACAACTGTATCATCGTATCTGACAACAACACTTCCTCCTGCCTGTTTGGCAATTTCACCATTTTCAACTGTTAATGTTCTTCCGTGAAATTCCCAGCTTTTCTTAAACTTTTCCATTTTTCTTTTCTTTTCCTTTTCACTATTCGACTTTTTTAATCACGTAACGTTAGCAATTATATCACAGATAACTATATAAAACTATGAATATTTACGCTTAAAAAACAAGCGATGAATCGTGATTCATCACTTGTTTTCTTTGATTAGTTTTTCTTTTTGAAGATGTGAAAACTGTTTGATTTCATATTCTCTTTTCATTGCCTGTATACGATCTTCAAATTCTTCAAAATACGCAATTCGAAGCGGATGATGCGTTCTCGTATATTTTGCACCTTTTCCTTTACAATGCATTGCAAAGCGTCTATTAAGATCATTTGTCCATCCTGTATAATAGGAACCATCTTCACATTCCAGTATATATACATAATTCATTCAACAGATTTCAAGCTTTCTACCATTGCAATTGCGGAAAGTTTCTTACGCATCAGAAGATTCACAAAAATTCCAAAGGTTGCCGTCAATATGACAGACAAGAATAAACTGAGCGGCATAACATCTACGCCATACATCACATACGAGAATTGCAATTCACGCATGATCCAATGATGAATTGCAATGCCAAGAGGCAATCCTGCAACAGCTCCAAGCAATGTCAGTACATTATTTTCTTTATAGACATATGACTGCACTTCTTTCTTTCTAAAGCCAAGTACCTTGAGCGTTGCGATTTCTCTTTGTCTTTCAGAAATATTGCTATTCATCAGGTTGCCTAATACAACAAATGCCAATGCCATAGAAGAAACAATCAATATAATAATAATATAATTCAATGTGCTGACCATCTGATTAAAGTTTTCTAAAGTGACATCATAGAAACTGATGGAATCAATATGGGAATCATTTGCAAGCATCTTCTGCAGATGTGTAGAATCATCTGTTGAACATGTGATAAACATCGTATCATCTTCTAATGTTGTATCAAACAGTTTTTCATACAATGGTTTAGAAATAAATGCATAATGATGAATATACATTTCACAGATTCCACTGACCTGTACTTTCTTTCTGACACCCTTTTTACTTTCAATTGTAACCGTATCACCAGTGTGAATATTTAGATCTTCAGACAGCTTTTCAGAGATGATAATACCTTCATCTGTTAATGGAATTGGCTGATGTCCTTTTCTTGTACGTAACGTATACAGCTGTTCAATTTCTGCATTGTTTTCAAATACCTGTGTCAGTACCGTTTCATCTTCATCATTAAATGTAACAATACCTGTATAAGATACTGCTGTCAGGTTGCTTGCTGCTTCTTTATCAGCATTCACTTTTTCAATGAGTGTTTTTTTGTCTTCACTTGATATTTCCGCATTGATTTTAGCAGAACCATCATAGTGAGTGATATCTGTAAACTGAAGTTTTACCATCTGATTGATGGAATCTCGAATGCCAAATCCAATCACCATTAAAGCAGAACATCCACCAACACCAATGACCGTCATAATCAAACGACGCTTATAGCGTAATAAATTTCGAACAGTCACTTTCCATGTAAACGATAAATGATTCCAGATAAAACCAATATGTTCAATGAATGTTGATTTTCCTAGCTTTGGAGAAGCTGGCCGCAACAATTGTGATGGTACTTCTTTCATGGATTGATGACATACATAGTATGTTGTAAAACACATGACAATAAGAAATGAAATCGTTGCGATGATAATCAAATGGAAAGGAATATATAAATGCATATCTGGTTCGATATAAAGCATTTTCCAGGATTCATAGATGATTTTTGGAAATGTTAATGTTCCGATGATAGAACCAATAATACATCCAATCAAAGTTGCACTAAATGCATAGAATAAATATTTAAATGCACATTGAAACTGTGTATAGCCAAGCGCTCTTAATATTCCAATCTGTCCTCTTTCTTCATCAATCATTCGCGTCATTGTTGTAAGACAAACTAAAGCAGAAACAAGGAAAAAGAAGACAGGGAAAATATTACCAATTGCGGCCATCTGATCTACAGTTCCAGAATATGTTTCCATACCATAATGCTGTGTACGATCTAAAACTGTCCATTTTGCCTTTTCTAGATCTTCAATATCCTGTTTTGCCTTATCAAGTTTTTCTTTTGCTTCATTTAACTTTTGCTGACCAGTTTGTCTTTGTTCTTCCAGTGTCTGTTTTCCTTCTTCTAAAGAAGTTTCTCCCTCGTTGATCTTAGATGTATTGTTTTTGATTTCTGCCCATCCAGAATCAATCTGTGACTGGGAAGAAGAACGTGTTGCTTCTAACTGCTGATAAGCAGCATCCAGTTGTGACTGTCCAGAAATAACTTGTGTCATGCCTTGTTCATATTGTGCTAAGCCATCATCATATTCTTTGATCTTTGCACGTATTTCATCGATTGACATGCCAGCTTCTTCAATGATTTTTGCCTGTGCTTTATCAATGATAGATGCAACAGTAGAAACAAGAATCTTTCCATCATTTAAATTGCTGTCTGGTGGAAGGAATGCACTGAATTTCTTTAACTGTTCTAGTAATTCCTGATATTGCGGATCATCACTGAGATCCTTATCTTCTTCTGGAAGACGAGATTTGATAGAACCTAACGTATCATAAGTATTCACAAGATTTTTTGCCTGACTGACTTCATCTGCATGTTCATCTAACTGTTTTTTACCATCTTCCAGTTTTGCTTTTGCCTGGTTTAATTCGTTTTGCTTTTCATCAAGTGTTGCCTGATTCAAACTGATTTGTTCATTTAATGTATTTTGAGAATCTATCAGCGTCTGTTTTCCTGAAGCAATCTGTTCTTTTCCACTTGCCAGTTCATCTTCCGCATCTTCTAATTGTTTCTCTCCATCTTTGATGCCATCATTGAATTCTCTTAATGCATCTCTATATTCTTCATAGCCTTCCTGGTATTTTTCTTTTGCCTGTTCAATAATCGTATCTCTTCTATGTTTGCTTTGAACAATCCCTAGATCCTGGATATCTTCTTTTACTTCTGCACAATATTCTTTATATGCATCAGAAAAAGCATATAAGCTCTTTCCTTGTTTGGCTAATACATTGATTTCTGTGAAATAATCCATAGAAAATGCATCAGAAGGAATATACATATATGTCGCAATATATTGATTCGATAATGTAGAAGTTTCTTTTGTTTCATTGATATATAAAGGTGTATCAACTAGACCAACAACTTTTACTTTTTCAACGTTCAAAAAATCAGATAAGTCATGTTCAGGGCGAGATATCGTAATTTCATCTCCAACTGCAAAAAGATCCGTCATCTCTGTTCCGCTTTCACATACAACTTCATTTTCATTTTGTGGAAGACGTCCTTCTTTTAATACAAATTGATTGATTTCATTATTAGCATCATAGGAATGCACTCTTGTAACTTTTGACATACGAGAGTTGCTTGCCAGTACGTCAACAAACTTGCTGCCTTCTGCTTTATCAACTTGACTCATTTGCGATATCGCATCTACATCTTCATCATCAAATCCATAATTTGAATAAATTGTAATATCTTTCAAATTTGTATTATCTGCATAGGCATCTACATTTTTTCCCATGATATATGAACTGCCTGATACACCGACGAAAAAGGCAACACCAATAATGATAATTGCCACAAGTGAAAAGAATCTTCCTTTCGTATTCTGGATCAGTCTAACGATATCCTTTTTTTGCGTTTCGTATATTTTTACCATTCGATTGTTTCAATATCCTGTGGAAGTTCATTGACTGTATCAGATACAATCAACCCATTCTTAACTCTAAGTACACGATCTCCCATAGGAGTAATCGCAAGATTGTGTGTAATCACAATCACTGTCATATTCTGCTTTCGACAAGTTTCCTGCAAAAGCTTTAAAATCTGTTTGCCAGTCACATAATCCAAGGCACCTGTTGGTTCATCACACAATAAAAGCTTTGGATTTTTTGCCAGAGCACGTGCAATTGCTACTCTTTGCTGTTCACCGCCAGATAACTGTGAAGGAAAGTTGTTTTTACGATCCTGCAGTCCAACTTTATCCAGAATTTCATCTGGATCCAGTGGGTTCTTGCATATTTCTGTTGCCAGTTCAACGTTTTCTAACGCAGTTAAATTCTGTACCAGATTATAGAACTGGAACACAAATCCAATATCAAATCGACGATAATCTGTCAGTTGTCTCTCGTTCAAAGAGTCAATTCTTTTCCCATCTACTAGAATTTCACCACTTGTACATGTATCCATACCACCAAGAATATTTAATATTGTACTTTTTCCAGCACCAGAAGCACCCGCAACGACAATAAATTCTCCTTTTTCTACTTGAAAAGAAGCACCTGCTAATGCATGAATGTCTACTTCACCGACATGATATGTCTTTTTTACATCACGAAATTCAATATAGCTCATCTTTTTTACCTTACATGTATTATAAAAAAAACACTAGCTTTATGCTAGTGTCATTTTGCTTGAAATGTATTACTTTCTTAAGCCTAACTTCTGAACAAGATCTCTGTAACGGTTAACATCCTTGCTCTTTAAGTGAGCTAATAGACTTCTTCTACGTCCAACCATCTTTAATAGACCACGGTTAGAAGAATAGTCCTTCTTGTTAGCCTTCATGTGCTCTGTAAGAACATTGATCTGTTCTGTCAATAAAGCAACCTGTACTTCTGTAGAACCTGTATCGCCTTCCTTACGGCCAAAGTTCTTTACGATTTCAGCTTTCTTTTCGTTTGATAACATTTTTATTTTCCTCTTTCTTTCTTATAACTTTTACACCGAGCATATCGTCAGAGGAACGGTATTCCCAGTCCTAAAAGCTTTGATACTATATCACTAATCCAGTCGATGTGCAAGATTTATTGATGAATTACACCTGTAATAAATAAGACAAATAATACTGCAGTAATCAATCCCACAACGATATCTGCAATTGCGATGTAATAGAACTTGTCTTTCTTATCTGCATTTCTTTTCATGCCTAAAAATCCAAGCACTAGCGCAACAAGTGAAAAGATACCAATCTGGTTGAATAAGACTGATAAAACTGCACCAATCAATCCATACAATGGGAACATTGTATCAATTGCATTCTTGTTGTAATTCTTTTTCTTTCTGATTGCTGCATCTTTCTTGGCCTGTTCTTTTTCTTGTTCTATACGTTTTTCTTCAGCCATGAGCTCTGCTCTTTGACTTTTTTTCTTAATATTTGATTTTTTTAATCCGCCTGCCATAATTTCTCCTACATCAGCTCTACAAGAATCGAATTCATAATTTCAAATCCTTGTTCGCTGCAACGAAAACATCCATTTTCTATTTCAACAAGATTTTTCTGCATCAAAGGTTTGATTTTTTCTCCATAAACATCTATAAATGATGTCTGGAAACGCTCATCAAATGCATGAATGTTCATTCCTTGTTTCATTCTTAAAGACATCATAATATTTTCAAACATTTCATCTTTTTTATCTAAGAAAATTTCTTCCTGTTGAAATGGATCTTGTATATATTGTCTGATATCTTTACTTTTTTCATATCGGATATGATTTTCTTTTCCGCTTGCACCTGCACCACATCCATAAAAATCTTCATATCTCCAATATGCCTGATTATGTTGTGATTCATATCCTTCCAATGCAAAATTTGATACTTCATATTGATGATAGAAAGAAGCATTGAGTTTCTGTACGATCCATTCATACATATCAGCTTCTGTATCTTCATCCAGATGATCATATCCTTTTCTTTCAAAGACAGTGTTTTCTTCAATTGTTAAAGAGTAGAGTGATAAATGTGTTGGATGCAAAGACAATGCATCATTGACACTCTTCTTTAGAGACTCCATTGTTTGAAATGGTAAAGAATACATAATGTCTAATGAAATGTTTGTAATTCCATATTGCTTTAACAAAGAAACAACAGACTGAACACATGAAAATGTATGATGTCGATTCATCAGCTTTAAAAGCTTATCTTCTGTTGTCTGCAATCCGATTGAAACGCGATTTACACCATGCTTCTTCAAAATCTGTATCTTTTCTTCCGTTAACGTTTCTGGATTGATTTCAATCGTATATTCTTTCACTTCAGATATATAACTGTCATAAAGTGATAGTAATCTATCCAGTTGTCTTTCATTGAGACTTGTTGGCGTACCACCACCAATATAAATTGTCTTTAAACTAGAAATCTCTTTGCTTTCTATTTCTTTCTGTAATGATGAAAGATATGCATCTACGATATCTTCCTGATATACACGATGAACAAAGTCACAATAGTAACAAATCGTTTTACAGAATGGAATATGAACATATAAATAATCAGCTGTTGTCATCATCCATAGATAGAACTGCCATGAAAGCTTCCTGTGGAATAACTACAGAACCAACTGCCTTCATACGTTTCTTACCTTCTTTCTGCTTCTCTAACAATTTCTTCTTTCTAGAAATATCACCACCATAGCATTTTGCCAAAACGTTTTTACGTAAAGATTTAATATTTGTACGTGCGATAATTTTTCCGCCTAAAGCAGCCTGTACTGGAATTTCAAACTGCTGCTTAGGAATCAGATCCTTTAATTTTGAAGTAATTTCACTGCCTCTGCGATAACTTTCAGAACGGTGAATAATCACAGACAATGCGTCGACAGCTTCTCCATTCAGAAGAATATCCATTCTCACAAGATCATCCTTACGATAGCCAATCAATTCATAATCCAAAGAAGCATATCCCTTAGAACTTGACTTCAGGCGATCAAAAAAATCAAAGATGATTTCTGACAATGGCATTTCATAGATAATTGTATTTCTTCCAGCCTCAATCACTTCCATTGTCTGATAGATACCTCTTTTTCCTTGGCATAGTTCCATAACAGCACCAATGAATTGATCTGGCACCATGATGGATGCTTTGACATACGGTTCTTCTACATGATCAATCGAAGAAGCATCTGGCATTTTTGCCGGGTTATCAATTTCAATCATTGTTCCATCTGAAAGATATACGTGATAAATAACAGATGGTGCTGTTGCAATCAAATCCAGATTGTATTCTCTTTCCAGTCTTTCCTGGATGACATCCATATGTAAAAGACCTAAAAATCCACATCTGAATCCAAATCCAAGTGCCTGAGATGTTTCTGGCTCATATTGTAATGAAGCATCATTCAGCTGCAGCTTGTCTAATGCATCATGCAGATCCTGATATTTTGCAGCATCACTTGGATACAATCCACAATATACCATCGGATTCATTTTGCGATATCCTTCCAATGGCTTTTCACATGGACGATCTGCATCTGTAACCGTATCACCAACAAGTACTTCATGAATATCTTTCATACTTGCAGCAAACCACCCAACATCACCATTGATCAGTTTATTGACTTTGACTTCTTTTGGATTTCGAATACCAGCTTCTAGAACTTCATATTCTGCTCCTGTTTCCATAAAGCGGATCTTATCACCCACTTTTAATTCACCTTCACGAATTCTAACCAAAGCAATGACACCACGATATGGATCATAGAAGGAATCAAATACAAGAGCCTGTAAAGGTGCATCTTTATCTCCACTTGGACAAGGAATCTTTTCTACGATCTGTTCCAGTACCTGATCTACATTGAGACCGCTTCTTGCGGAAATCAATGGTGCATCACTGCAGTCTAAACCGATGATATTTTCAATTTCTTCTTTTGTAACTTCTGGCTGTGCATTATTCATGTCTACTTTATTGATAACAGGAATAATTTCAAGATCATTATCTAAAGCAAGATATGTATTTGCAAGTGTCTGTGCCTGCACGCCTTGTGTTGCATCTACCACTAAGATTGCACCTTCACATGCAGCAAGAGATCTGGATACTTCATAGGAAAAGTCTACGTGACCTGGTGTATCAATCAGATTAAAGAGATATTCTTTTCCATTTTTTGCGGTATAGGAAAGCTGTACCGCATTGAGCTTGATTGTAATTCCTCTTTCTCTTTCTAGATCCATATCATCAAGCAGCTGTGATTTCATATCACGCTGCTGAACAGTATCCGTCATTTCAAGAATACGGTCAGCAAGTGTTGATTTGCCATGATCAATATGGGCAATAATACAAAAATTTCGAATGTGTTTTTGATCCATCTTTATTCAAATACCTTTCCTGTCACTTCGCTTGCATAGCCATTTTTAAATGCATCTGCATCCATTTTCTTTTTTCCTTCCATCTGCAGTTCATAAATCTTTAAGATACCGCCAATACAGGCAACTTCAAGTGCATGATCTTTAAAACCAATGACTTCTCCTGCTTTTTGTGTAACTTCACAAACCTGCTTACGCACTTTATGGAATTTAATACGTTTCCCATCTAATACACCATATGCAATTGGCCAGTCAATCAAAGCACGAATATGGTCGTAGATCTTATGAATATCTTCAGAGGCAAAATGTACTTCTTCTTCTTCTTTTGTGATGTTATTGCCAATGGTTACTTTTGATTCGTCTTGTTCAACACCAGGAAGCTTTCCATCAATATAATCTTGCAGATTGTCTTTTAGCAATTGACATGCTGCATGGTTTAAACGAACAGATAATTCCTGTTGTGTTTCATCTTCCCCAATTGGAAGTTCCACCTGGGCATATACTTTACCTGCATCCATTTTTTGAATCATCTGCATCAAAGAAACACCAGTCTTTGTTTCAGATGCCATGATTGCATGATGAATTGGTGCACCACCTCTAAACTTTGGCAGTAAAGAAGGATGAATGTTAATACAGCCATATTTTGGATAGTTCAAAATCGTACCTGGCACAAACTGACCATATGCACATGTAATAATAAGTTCTGGTTCATATGCAAATACTGCATCAACTTCTTTTGACAGTTTTTCTGGCTGAATACATGGGATATTATGTTCAATACATAATGCATGTACTGGTGTTGGTGTGATCACATGTTTTCTTCCAACTGGACGATCTGGCTGGGAAACACACGCAACAACATTACAATTTAAATCTATTAATGTCTGTAAAATAGAGACCGCAAATTCTGGCGTTCCAAAAAATATAATTCTAGTCTTGTTCATAGGTACCTCCTACTGTCGTATAATTATACAGTAAACGGATAACTATTTCATTGCATTTTTATACTTGATTTGTTATAATCACTTCTGCTAAAAGAAGGATGGAGGTGTTCTCATGGCAAATATCAAGTCACAGAAGAAACGTGCATTGACTAACCTTAAGAGACAGAATGCCAAAGCTGGTCAGAAGAGTGAACTCAAGACAGCTATTAAGAAGGTTCTTGTTGCTGTAGAAGCAGGAAACAAGGAAGAAGCTGTTAAGGCATATAACGTTGCTAACAAGGCTCTTGATAAGGCAATCGTATCTTCTATTAAGAAGAAGAACTACGTAGCTCGTCAGAAGTCTAGACTCGCTAAGGCAGTAAATTCAATCGCTTAATGAATTGCATAAAAAAAGGCTTCAATCGAAGTCTTTTTTTCATTGTTTTAAGAATTCCTTGAAGATAAGGAATTTTTTTTGTATAGAAGCATCTGATCTTCCAGAAGATCTTTCAAGAATTGTTTTATATTTTTCATATTGCTTTTGACAGTATGCAATATAATCATCTTCATTTTTCTGCATCAATACAGGTCCTAACAGAATTTCTTCTTCTGTATAGGAAGAATGATATTCACATGTAAAGCTCATAATGACATAATCATGATTTCTTTCATGAACATATCTTTCTTCAACAATTGTAAAATTGTGAGAAGAAATCCATTTTCTCATTTCATCTGGATCACGATTGATTTCTAGAATGATCTGCTTGAAAGAAGGTAAGCGATGCATCGCCGCATCCAGAATACCACACGCAGTTAAATATCCCATTCCCGCTATTACTGCAACTTCACTATCATCAGGAACATGTTCAAACCCATTGGATAAAATCGTTTGAATCAAAGAGGAATAGTGATACTTTTCAATATTTGCCTTTGCAGAAGCTAAAGGTCCTTCCGCAATATCACAAGCATACACTTTATTAGATTTGTTATTTTGTACAAGCAGAATAGGTAAGAGAGCATGGTCTGTACCAATATCTGCTACGACCATGCCCTCTTTTACCATATCCGCGATTGTTTCAATACGGGTATTTTTCATTATTTATCAAAGAAATCCTTTAATCTCTTGCTTCTTGTTGGATGTTTTAACTTACGCAAAGCTTTTGCTTCAATCTGACGAATACGTTCACGTGTAACGTTAAACTCTTTACCAACTTCTTCCAGTGTTCTAGTACGTCCATCGTATAAACCAAAACGCAGACGAAGTACTTTTTCTTCTCTTTCTGTTAAACCAGAAAGAACTGCATTGATTTCATCTTTTAACAGCTGATTACTTGCATACTGATCAGGACTCATTGCATCCTTATCTTCAATGAAGTCACCTAAGTGAGAATCATCTTCTTCACCAATTGGTGTTTCCAAAGAAACAGGTTCTAAGGCAATCTTCTGAATTTCTCTGACCTTTTCTGCAGATATACCATCCATCTTCGCAGCGATTTCTTCTGCTGTTGGATCACGTCCTAATTCCTGTACTAACTGACGCTGGATACGTGTTAATTTATTGATTGTTTCAACCATATGAACAGGAATACGAATTGTACGTGCCTGATCAGCAATGGCACGCGTAATTGCCTGTCTGATCCACCATGTTGCGTATGTAGAGAATTTAAATCCTTTTGTATAGTCAAACTTTTCAACTGCCTTTACAAGACCCATATTACCTTCCTGGATCAAATCCAAAAACAGCATGCCTCTACCAACATATTTTTTAGCAATAGATACAACAAGTCTGAGGTTAGAAGTAATCAGGATATTTCTTGCTTCTTCATCACCTTCTTCAATTCTCTTTGCGATTTCTGGTTCATCTTCAGGTTTTAA
>ERZ506964.939-NODE-939-length-12456-cov-4.149988_pt1 | contig 12456 bp, 11 predicted proteins | sample MGYA00512893_ERZ506964 | MGnify/ENA metagenome assembly ERZ506964 | reverse complement strand
AAGGGCAGATCCGGGGAATCATAGGAATGTTGGAAAACGATGCTTACTGCAACGACATCCTGATCCAGTCTGCCGCTGTCAATGCCGCAGTCAACTCATTCAATAAAGAACTTCTCGCGAATCATATCCGAACCTGTGTCGCACGTGATATCCGCGCGGGCAAGGACGAGACAATTGACGAGCTTGTGGCAACTCTGCAGAAACTGATGAAGTAACTGTAACAACTGGATAAACATAAAAATGAAGAATTTACAAAAGAGGAATAAACATGAAACCAGCTGACATTATTATTTTACTGATCTTCCTTGTTGGCATGATCTTTGCAGCGCACAAGGCGTCATGCCTCTTGAAAGGAGATTCTCTCAGTATTTCATAAGGAGGTACCATAATGGAACAATATAACGTCACCGGCATGAGCTGCGCTGCCTGCAGTTCCCGTGTGGAGAAGGCCGTATCCAAAGTGCCGGGAGTTACATCCTGCTCGGTCAGCCTTCTGACAAATTCTATGGGAGTTGAAGGAACCGCATCCTCTCATGACATCATCACTGCCGTAGAGCAGGCAGGTTACGGCGCATCACTCAAGGGTGCAAATAAAAAACAGGTTTCCATGTCTGAAGCCGAGGAAGCCCTGGAAGATCACGAGACACCGGTTCTCAAACGCCGCCTGATCGCTTCCATCGGATTTTTACTCGTTCTGATGTACTTCTCCATGGGACACATGATGTGGGGCTGGCCACTCCCGGCATTTTTTAACGATAACCACGTTGCCATGGGACTTGTCCAGCTTCTGCTTGCCGGAATCGTCATGGTCATCAACCAGAAATTCTTCATTAGCGGATTTAAGAGTCTGTGGCACCGTGCCCCCAATATGGACACACTGGTTGCACTCGGCTCCATGGCCTCATTTATATGGAGTGTCTACGCACTTTTTGCCATGACAAGAGCACAGGTAGACGGTGATTCCGCTGCCGTTATGAACTACATGATGGAATTTTATTTCGAGTCTGCCGCAATGATCCTGACGCTGATCACTGTTGGAAAAATGCTCGAAGCACGTTCCAAGGGAAAAACGACCGATGCTCTTAAGAGCCTCATGAAACTTGCCCCGAAAACCGCCATTGTTCTTAGAAGCGATCAGGAAGTAACCGTTCCGATCGAACAGGTTCACAAGGGTGATATCTTTGTCGTACGTCCTGGTGAAAATATCCCGGTCGATGGTGTGATCGTTGAAGGAACCAGCGCCGTCAATGAATCTGCCCTTACCGGCGAAAGTATCCCTGTTGACAAAGCAGCCGGAGATCTTGTTTCCGCCGCAACCGTCAACCAGTCCGGATTTATCAAATGCGAAGCAACCCGTGTCGGCGAAGACACCACTCTCTCCCAGATTATCAAAATGGTAAGTGATGCTGCCGCTACCAAAGCTCCGATCGCCAAGATCGCAGACCGTGTTTCCGGTATTTTTGTTCCGGCAGTTATTACGATTGCAATCGTTACCACGATCATCTGGCTTCTGACCGGACATGAATTTGGCTATGCTCTTGCCCGCGGTATCTCCGTTCTCGTTATCAGTTGTCCATGTGCTCTCGGACTTGCCACTCCGGTAGCGATCATGGTCGGCAACGGAATGGGGGCCAGAAATGGTATCCTGTTCAAAACTGCCGTTTCTCTTGAAGAGGCCGGCAAGGTTCAGATCGTTGCCCTGGACAAGACCGGTACGATCACCAGCGGTCAGCCGGAAGTTACTGATCTGCTCCCTGCAGATGGAATCTCCGAACAGGAACTCCTCACCATGGCATTTGCCCTGGAGAAAAAAAGTGAACATCCGCTCGCGAAAGCGATTCTCAAACATGCTGAAGAACAACATCTTACAGCGCCGGAGGTTACTGATTTCCATGCCCTTCCCGGAAACGGACTCTCTGCAGTACTCGAACAGGAAACTCTGATCGGTGGAAGCATGAAATTCATCAGCAGCCAGGTAAACGTTCCTGCCACCCTTTCTCAGAAGGCAGAAAAACTTGCAGAAGAAGGAAAAACGCCCCTGCTTTTTGCCCGGAACGGTAAACTGGTCGGCATTATCGCTGTTGCCGATGTTATCAAAGAAGACAGTCCACAGGCGGTCAAAGAACTCCAGAATATGGGAATCCGTGTTGTCATGCTGACCGGTGATAATGAACGCACCGCAAGCGCAATCGGTGCACAGGCCGGTGTTGATGATGTCATCGCAGGTGTTCTCCCGGATGGCAAAGAAAGTGTGATCCGTTCACTCAGGGAACAGGGCAAAGTAGCCATGGTCGGTGACGGAATCAACGATGCCCCTGCACTTACCCGCGCAGATATCGGAATCGCGATCGGTGCCGGAACTGATATCGCGATCGATGCCGCTGATGTCGTTCTGATGAAGAGTCGTTTAAGCGATGTTCCTGCTGCAGTACGTCTCAGCCGTGCAACCCTGAAAAATATCCACGAAAATCTTTTCTGGGCATTTTTCTACAATGTGATCGGCATTCCACTGGCTGCCGGTGTATGGATCCCGATTTTCGGATGGACATTGAATCCGATGTTCGGTGCCGCCGCAATGAGTCTTTCCAGCTTCTGCGTTGTCACCAATGCCCTTCGTCTGAACCTGTTTAAGATCCACGACACAAAAAAGGACAAAAAAATTAAACAAGCTACTTCCATTGAAGTAAAAAATGATTATAATAAAAAAGAAAAGGAGCAAAAAACTATGGTAAAAGTTACAGTTAATGTTGAGGGAATGATGTGCGGACATTGCGAAGCACATGTAAACGAAGCTATTAAGAAAACATTCGGCGTTGAAGACGTTGTATCTTCTCACGAAAATAACACAACCGTTTTCACAGCACCGGAAAAGGTTGATGAGGACAAGATCCGTCAGACGATCAAAGATGCCGGATACGAAGTAACCGGAATTACACAGGAATAAAAGGAAGCTATGAACAACACACAGGATAAAAAAAAACCAGAAGAAATCCATAACCTGCACTATTATATCGATCACATTCGATATGATATGACCACTCTTATTAAATGGCTGGTTCTGGCAGTACTGACCGGACTGAGCGTTGGCTTCATCAGCAGCCTTTTTGCCAGAGTACTGAAATTCGTAACCAACTATCGTACAGAACATTTCTGGGTGTTCTTTTTGCTACCCGTTGCCGGCCTGATCATTGTTTTTCTGTATCAGAAATTCGGTCAGGAAGATGGCGGAACCAATCAGGTTTTATCAACGATCCGTTCTCAGGATGATGTGCCTTTTCGTTCTGCTCCGCTGATTTTCGTTTCTACGATCCTGACTCACTTTGCCGGTGGATCTGCCGGTCGTGAAGGTGCTGCAATTCAGCTCGGCGGAAGCATCGGCAATCAGCTTGGAAGCTGGTTTCACCTCGATGAAGAAGACCGTCATGTCATGGTCATGTGCGGTATGAGTGCTGCTTTCTCCGCAGTTTTCGGAACACCGATGGCAGCGGCAGTCTTTTCTATGGAGGTCGTGAGCGTTGGCATTATGTATTATGCCGCACTGGTTCCATGTGTGATTGCATCCATTATTGCCTCAAAGTTTGCGGCGGGCTTTGGCATCAATCCGGAATCTTTTCATGTAGTCAATATCCCGGAACTTACCATCGAAACAGGACTCAAGATGGTTCTTGTTGCCGTTGCCTGTGCTGCCATCAGTATTATTTTCTGTATAGCACTTCAGGGTGTCAGCAAACTTTATGCGAAATTTTTAAAAAATCCATATATCCGTATCGTCGCAGCCAGTGCCATCATTATTGTGATCACACTCTTTTTGCGCACCTCTGATTATATGGGTGCCGGAAATAACCTGATCGAGCTTGCTGTCGAGAATGGTCAGGCTCGCCCGCTGGACTTTTTCTGGAAGATCGTACTCACTGCACTGACCATGCGTGCCGGTTTCCGCGGTGGTGAGATTGTTCCGTCCTTCTGCATCGGAGCAACGTTCGGATGTATTATGGGACACCTAATCGGACTTTCCCCATCCATCTGTACAGCCGCTGGAATGGCAGCCCTTTTCTGTGGCGTTACCAACTGCCCGATCACTTCCATCCTGATCGCATTTGAGCTGTTTGGCTTCCGTGGTGCGTCCTATTACCTGATTGCTGTATCTATCAGTTATGCCGTATCCGGTTACTATGGTCTGTACAAGGATCAGACGATCGTATACTCCAAATATAAAGCTAAGTACATCAATCGTCATACTCGTTTCTAAATTTATAAAATTTAATTTTACATATTCCGATGTCTGCTACTCTTTAACATAAATAGTTTCAGGCATCGGAATTTTTCTTTTATTTTACTTTCGATTCCCATATATTTTTCTCACAATAACGTAAAAAATGTTAGAAATTTAACGTGTATTTTATCAAAAACTTTACTTGTACATTGAAAATAATATGTTAGAATAAAGGTGTATTTTTTAGGAAAAGTAGGAGGAATTTGAATGCGCAAAACAAAAATTATCTGTACCCTTGGTCCGTCTACTGATAAGGACGGTGTTCTGGAAGAACTCGTTAAAGAAGGAATGAACGTAGCACGTTTTAACTTCTCTCATGGTTTGCATGATGAACAAAAAGGCCGTATTGATAAATTAAAAGAAATCCGCACACGTCTTAACAAACCAGTTGCAGCGCTTCTCGATACAAAAGGTCCTGAAATTCGTATCTGCGAATTTGCAGATGGAAAGATCACTCTGAAGGAAGGTCAGGAATTTACTCTGACTGCAGATGAGATCGAAGGAAATGAAAAAATCGTTTCTGTTACCTACAAGGATTTATATAAAGATGTCAAACCTGGCAACAGCATTCTGATCGATGATGGTCTGATCGGACTTGAAGTCAAGAAGATCAAAGGTCAGGACATCATCTGTAAAGTCGTAAACGGTGGTGTTCTCGGCAATAAGAAGGGCGTCAACCTCCCTGGTGTAGAAGTAAACATGCCGTTTATCAGCCCAAAAGATCACGATGATATCCTGTTTGGTATTAAAGAAGGCTATGATTTTATTGCAGCTTCCTTTACCAGAACTGCTGCCGATGTCAAAGAAATCCGTGATATCCTTGAGAAAAACGGCGGACATGACATCAAAATCATCGCAAAGATCGAGAACCAGCAGGGTGTTGACAACATCGACAGCATCATTGAAGCTGCAGATGGTATCATGATCGCCCGTGGTGATATGGGTGTTGAAATTCCACTCGAAGACGTACCGGTTATCCAGAAGGATATCATTGCAAAGGTATACAGTGCCGGCAAACAGGTTATCACAGCTACTCAGATGTTGGATTCCATGATCAAGAATCCACGTCCAACCCGTGCAGAGACTACTGACGTTGCCAACGCGATCTATCAGGGAACAAGTGCGATCATGCTTTCCGGTGAGACTGCTGCCGGTAAATACCCAATTGAAGCACTTAAGACAATGGTTAAAATTGCAGTTCGTACAGAAGCTGATGTTGACTACAATAAACAGTTCAGCACTTCTTCAAAAGATCATGCTACAAATGTAACTACCGCTATTTCTCATGCTACCTGCATGACAGCAATCGACCTGAACGCAAAAGCGATCATCGCAGTTACCCGTTCCGGAAATACTGCACGCATGGTTTCCAAATATCGTCCGGGATGCCAGATCATTGCATGTACTCCGGATGAGCGTACCTGGCGTCAAATGAACCTGATCTGGGGTGTAACGCCACTCCTGACCAAAGAGGAATACAGCATGGAGATTCTTCTTCTTCACGCTACAGAAGCAGCTGAGGAACACGGTTATGTCAAAGAAGGAGATATCGTTGTTCTTACAGTTGGTGTTCCTCTTGGACATCCTGGCAACACAAATCTGCTCAAAGCAACCGTTGTTGGTAAGTATTAATCTGCTTACCACGTCCGGATTGACTATCCTGTAAAATTGTATACAAAAATAAACAAGGTCATTATCTCCTGTTTTGGACGATAATGACCTGTTTTTTACTCATTCTGTGATTGAATTAACAATTTCTTTTACCAGATAAAAGTGGATTATGCTCTAAGAAAATCAAACATATCTGTTGTAAAAACAGTTCTATTTCTTATAAACTGTGATTACGATCGGTTCCTGGTTTTCCTCCCCATATGGCTGAATCCAGTATAATTCTTCATCCGGATCTTTCTGTTTCTCCGCTTCAGCACCTTTGGATTCAGAATCTCCTGCTTTGGTATTTTTAGTTTCCAAATTTCTTGTAGCATCTTCGTCTTTTTCAGATGCAGATGTCGTTGCAACCTCGCCTTTCACATACTCAAGTTCCAGATATGGAGCACTTCCATTTACATCATTCAGAATGATCTGGTTCTTTCTGCCCAGAGTTTTCTTATCTGAATATTTCCCATCTTTATCCACCGAAATATTCTGAACCGCCTTATTGATCACACAGGTTCCATCGGTGGAAGTCGTCAAAATCACATCTTTCTCTGTGTCAGAAATCTTGATGATATTCAATGGTTTCTCATTTTCCGTAAGTGTTATAATAATTTTATTATTTCCATTGCGGAGATGGATTCCCAGCTCAGTGGCAGATTCTTTGGCACTCAGCGTGATCCAATGATCTTTCGGATTTTTCTTATCACTAATAGAAATCGAATGAAGTTTCTTATTCTCACTTGTCAGAGAAAATCCGTTTTTAACCTCATCAATAGCTGTAGAAACTGCCAGATCCGTGATGTTTCCATCGGCATCTTTCTTGATTTCTGTCGTTCCTGCTGGAACTGTCATACCGGTAACTTCCTCTGTTTCTGTCGGATCATCCGAATCTTTCTTTGCAACACGAATCGTACCAACTGCAGTTTCCGGATCATACTCCGTTACAATGTCTGTAGAAGTTGAAGACGCATAAGAAGCATATTCTTCATCAATATCTTCCTCTGGCAGGTCTTCCTCTGGCAGGTCTTCCTCTGCACCTTCATTTTTACTATCGGCAGAAGTATCTGAATCAGTGGGTTCTGTTTTTCCGGAAGTACTGTCTTTATCTACGGAAGCATTTTCTGTATTAGAATTCTTATTTTCTTCTGAAGCATCTGTTTTGCCATCTTCTGATTTGCCGTCAGCATCTGTTCCCGGCTTCTCATCCGTCTTTGTATCTGCATCATCTGTTTTACCATCAACAGCATTCGTATTTTTGACCGGAATCTCCGCCAGTTCTGTATAATCGCATCCCTGTCTCTGACATTTATATGTGATCACACCTGGTTTATCTGCTGTCGCCTCCTGAATAGAAACTTCTTTCAGTTCATGACCAAGTGCAGCTGTCTCATCTCTCTTTTCTTCGTAGGTGCAACCATCCACTTTACATTTGTAGATCGTATAACCTCTTTCTGTGCAGGTTGGCAGAACAACTTTGCTTTCTATAAGCTCATGTTCGCCTTCATTGCATGGAGCAGGTTCATTCTCTGCTGCTCTCGTGTCTTCCTTTTCATTATCATCCGTTTCAGCTGTTTTCGCAGAAGAATTCTCCTCAGCATATACTGCGGAACTTCCTGCCAGTGTCATCGCCATGACCACAGCCAGTATCGCTGCACTTTTACTTTTCTTTCTCATACACATTCTCTCCTTTGTGCAAAATATGGAGTCAATAAAACAGATTTATCTTATCATTGATTCTATGCTTTTTCAATTATGCTCTTGCCAGATCTTTAATTACTTCCCCCGCTATGATCAGCCCTACTACCGATGGAACAAATGCAGTAGATCCCGGTATATCACGACGTTCTGTACATTTGTGTGCTGCACCCGGAGGACAGATACAATGTGAACGACAACTGATCGACATATCTTCAATCGGACGGGTTGGTTTTTCCTGAGAATACACAACCTTTAACTTTTTAATTCCACGCTTCTTAAGTTCACGGCGCATAACCTTCGCAAGTGGACATACAGAAGTTTTATAAATATCAGCCACCTGAAAAGCAGTCGGATCAAATTTATTTCCGGCGCCCATACTGCTGATGATCGGAACGCCAGCTTCCTTTGCCTCCATAACAAGCTGAATCTTCGCTGTTACCGTATCAACCGCATCCACTACATAATCATATTTGGAAAAATCGAACTCATCTTTCGTTTCCGGCAGATAAAAACATTTGTGAACATTAACCTCTGCCTTCGGGTTGATATCAAGGATTCGCTCCTTCATAACATCTACTTTGTATTTACCAATCGTACTTCTTGTCGCAATGATCTGACGGTTCAGATTGGTCAGACATACCTTATCATCATCGATCAGATCGATTGCACCTACTCCACTTCGCACAAGCGCCTCTACTGTATAACCGCCAACTCCACCGATTCCAAAAACGGCAACTCTGGAGCCGGCAAGTTTCTCCATTGCTTCTTTACCAAATAGCAGTTCTGTTCTGGAAAACTGATTTAACATTTATTTCTTAATCTCCTTCTCTTCCTTAGTTAATGTTTCATTCATGCTTCCTGTACGATATCCCAGAAGATCCAGAGTCACATAATCAAATCCATATTCCTTAAGCTGCTTCGCAATTCTGGTTCTGTTTTCTTCTTCTACAAGTCTTGCTATTTCCTCCGGCAGAACTTCAATTCTGGCGATATTTCCGTGAATGCGTACACGGATCTGATGGAAGCCCATGTCCAGAAGAAGCTGTTCCGCCTGGTCCACCATTCCAAGTTTTTCCTCACTGATTGTTTCTCCATAAACAAAACGGGAAGAAAGACAGGCAAAAGACTGTTTGTCCCATGTAGGAAGTCCCATCTCTTTGGACAGTTCACGGATTTCTTCTTTATACAGCTCAGCCTGACGAAGCGGACTGCTGACACCAAGCTCTTTAACGGCAATCAGTCCCGGACGGTAGTCACCGTTATCATCCATATTGGAGCCCTCGGCTACTGCATTCATGCCGTTTTCTTTTGCAATCTGCCAGATTTTTTCAAACAGTTCATGCTTGCACAGATAGCAGCGATTCTTCGGATTCTGTCGAAAGCCATCAATATCCAGCTCCTCTGATTTACAGATAATATGACGAACACCATTTTCTTTGCAGAATTCCGTCGCTTCTTTCAATTCTCTCTCCGGAAATGAACAGGAACTGGCTGTCACTGCGATCACTTTATCCTTTCCAAGTGCTTCCAGCGCGGCTTTCAGAAGGAAGGTTGAATCTACACCGCTTGAAAACGCAACTGCGACACTTCCCATATCTTTCAGGTTCTGCTGTAATACTTTATATTTATCATGGATACTCACTATAAAATGCTCCTTTTTAACCTATTAATCTAGTGTGTATTATAGCATAACCATATCGACCGTACAATATATAAAAAGACTGCTGTGCTACTGATTTTCTTGATTTCTCAGTAATCACAACAGCTCTACATTATTTTTATCTCATCGAGAAGATTGTAGATTCTCTGAGCCAGATGAAGCATAGATTCTACACCATCGTCATAATTACTGTTCCCAGTGTGATCAGTACCACACCAACAGCAGCTTTCTGTGTCAGTTTTTCGTGGAAAACAATCCAGGAAAAAGCAATTGTCACGAGGATACTCAGCTTATCGATCGGCACAACAACGCTCGCCGGGCCTTCCTGCAATGCCCGATAATAACACAGCCAGGATGCTCCGGTCGCAATTCCGGAAAGTCCGATAAAAAGAAGTTCTTTTTTCTCGATTTTTCCAACCTCATGCTGTTTTCCTTTCATAAATACCATCAGCCATGCCATTGCAAGAACAACTGTTGTACGGATCGCAGTACCCAGGCTTGAATCAATCCCGGAAATTCCAATCTTTCCAAGAATTGCTGTCAGACTTGCAAATACTGCCGACAGTACCGCATATATGAGCCAGCTCCCATCTTTCGCAGTTGTCTCATCTGTCGTTTCCTTTCTGGTTATCATCATCATGGTTCCGATTCCGATCAGACAAACACAGCCCGCTTTTGCCCAGGACAGGCCTTCATGAAGAAAAATCAGAGCCAGAAGAATCGTCAGGATCGTGCTTGATTTGTCAATCGGTACAACTTTATTGATGTCTCCTTTTTGCAATGCGTGGAAATAACAAAGCCAGGATGCTCCCGTTGCCAGACCGGAAAGCACAAGAAACAGCAAAGTCATTCCGCTTATGTCCTTTATTCCGGACATTGTTCCTGTTACAAATACCATCAGCCAGGAAAACAAAAGCACCACGATCGTCCTCACAGCTGTTGCCACATCAGAATCCGTTTTCTGAATTCCACACTTTGCAAGAATTGCTGTGATTCCTGCAAAAAACGAAGATCCCACCGCATACAGAATCCACATAGTAATCCCCCTGTGTATTTTTGATATTTAGATTTACAGAGATAAACTCTCTCATTCTATGTAAAAAGAGCAGGCTCTCACCCGCTCGGTTCGTTTTACTGTCCACGGAATGTTATCGTCAAACAGTAGTCCTCAATCCTCATCAAAATTTGCTGCATATACACCTTCCGGAAGTCTCATGGTAAGAATTCCAAGATTAAATTCATGATCCATAATGGTAATGTGATATTCAAAGATCACATCATCCTCAAACTTGGACAGTAATACATAACTGCCGTTTTCTTTTCCTTCGATCTGATCACAGATATCTTCGTAAACAGCCTGACCGGAAATCTCTCTCGGGTATCCTGCTGCCTTGATCTTCTCTTCAATTGCCTGGTATAATTCGTCCATCCGTACGTCCTCCTCTAGTATCTGACTCCGAATCCATACTCTTCCTCATCAACCGGAAGACTGCGTTTTCGGATATCGTCAATCTCTATATAACGGTCATTGTAAAGTGCCTGCAGGATCTTGTCAATATCTTCTTCCAGTCCCTGCAATTCAGTGGAGACGGAGCCATCATATTCGTTTCGCGCCCAGCCGGTCACACTGTATTTCTCAGCCAGATATCTCAGCTTGTAGCGAAATCCGACTCCCTGGACTCTTCCATAGAAACATATGGATACTCTGATCTTGTGCATGTCGTTACCTCCATATCCATCTTATTCGCCTCCGTTCTTCATCCTGGAAAACTTATCTTCCAGAACCTTCACAAGCCGATATCCAAGATATCCAGCGATGATTCCAATTACCACACCACCAAGGACATCCGTTGGATAATGTACATACAGATATAATCTCGATACCGCGATCAGACAGGCGAGCACCAGTGCCGGTTTCCAGAGCTTCTTTTCCCCGGCAAAATACAGTGCAGCTGCAGAAGCAAACGATGCCGCTGTATGTCCAGACGGAAATGAATAATCGCGAAGTTTTGCAACCAGAAGCTGTATGCCTGTATTTACATCATACGGTCTGGTCCGCGCCACGAGATTTTTTAACAATACGTTGCATAATAATAAATCTATGATCAAGGCAGCCGCCATGACTACACCTGTTTTTCTCATCTTCGGTATCAAAAGAAATAGGACCGTCAATATGATCCAGAAAATCCCTGCATTTCCAAGCTTCGTAACAGATGTCATAAATTTGTCCAGCACAGGTGTATGCAGGGTCTGGAACCAGTCCAGAATCTTTAGCTCAATATTCATAGCTTTCACTCCATTCTTTCAGTCAGCGGAGCTTTCTCATTTCTCCATCAATCAGAAATACTTTGTCTCCCTCATTGATATCCAGTTCATATAACCGGGCATCTTTTTCCCGGACCGTCATTTCTTCCCCTGTATAATTACTTTTCAGAAGGACTATATCCTTCACTTCCATCCCGTCCGGACGCCCCTCACATCCGAAATCAGGCTCATCGATACGTAAAACATTAAATGTCTCAAGCATATATGTCTCCCCTTTTATTACTAAATATCAGACTTTTGTGTATACGTTATTCTTTTTCCCCTTCATTCGCATCTTCCATCGTGATGCATTCCTGCATCTGTGCCTCTGTATAATACAGACGCAGTACAGCCTGCGGCCAGTTGACGTTGACAACTGCCGTCTTATTTTTCTCTTCACCGACTTTACGGATCAACCTGAGGAGCTCATTCAGAACTTCTCTCGTCAGATATCCGCCTCGCCAGTGAAATGTCAGCGTTTTTCCTTTTTTGGCTGCCTGAAGTGAACGTTTATACACATCTTCTGTCTTAGTGAAAGACAGCTTTTTCTCTTTGTAATAAAAGTGATCGTGGTCTGTACAGTGCGGTGCCGCCGCGATTAGTGGTTCGTGATCTTTAAAAATATGTCCATCATCCAGATTAAAGTAATCATAACGGATATCTTCGACTTTATCACTCTTTCCAAGTGTATTATCAAATGTTGCATCCAGATGATAATATGCACCGCCAATCCGGACAATGTTCCAGGTATGACGGTATTTAATTCCTTTTTCCGGATTATTCCCGCATATTGCGATCACACACCAGACTCCCAGCGCATCGAGAAGAACTTTCACTGCTTTTGCAATGCCTTCACAGACGCCCA
>ERZ506964.937-NODE-937-length-12475-cov-4.279871_pt1 | contig 12475 bp, 9 predicted proteins | sample MGYA00512893_ERZ506964 | MGnify/ENA metagenome assembly ERZ506964 | reverse complement strand
CGATCATGTAACGACTTTTTTTAATTTCTTGCTATTTATTTTTCTGAAATGTATAATTTTTGGTAAAAGTATGATTTTTTGCATCAGAAGTATAGTTTTTGATAAATTCTTTATCATGTCTTATCTAAAATAAGAAGTAGGAAGATTATCAGGAATGGGGAAAATGGTATGAAATTATTAAAACTTGTGATTGTAGATGACGAACCAATCCTTCTGCAGGGACTGGTTAAGACGTACAACTGGAATGAGATGGGATTTGAAGTTGCCGGTCAGGCACAGAGTGGGGAGCAGGCAATCGAAGTGATCAAAAAAGTGAAGCCCCATGTCGTACTGACGGATATCCGGATGAAACAGGTTTCCGGTCTGATGGTGATGGAAGAGATCCAGAAGACAGAGCTGGATCCGGTTTTTATTGTGCTCAGTGCATACCGTGATTTTAATTATGCACAGCAGGCGTGTGATCTTGGTGCATATGCATATCTGCTGAAACCAATCGAGGAAGATAAACTGCAGGAGACCATGCAGGGCGCATACCAGACCTGTATGGAGAAACTGGAGAGCGAAGAGCGTTATGAAAGCTGGGAAAATATGATCCGAAAAGATTCCACCAGTTTTCTTCAGGTTGTTGTACAGAAATATTTACAGAATAAAATTTCCTATGAAAAAATGCAGGAAGTATTTGCGATCTTGAAAGATGTGATCGAAGAGGGCGACCGTTTTATTGCAATGTGTGTGGATCTTGATCTTACATATAAGATTACGGATGCACTGAATTACGAAGCAGCCAGGCTGGAATTGATACAATCTCTGGAAGAAATGTTTTCAGAGCGGTATTTTTTCTGGCATTTTGAAAAGGCAGAAGGTTGTCATGTATTTCTGATCAAGACAAAGGAAAATGCGACAGTGCGCGAGATTGCGCAGATTCTGGAACAGGTTAAAAGGGAACAGAAAAGTCCGGTTACTGCATCGATTTCCAAACCGTATAAAGGACTGGATGGAATCCGCCGAAGTTACGAAGAGGCGCAGGGACTTTTCGAGCCAATCAGCAGCAGTGCCACAAATGAGAATACTTTTTCCATACCTGTGAAAAAGGAAGAAAAAGCGGAAAAAAGTGATTGTGAAGAGGCAGGACTTACGATCGTCAATGCTGTTCGGAAGAATGCGTTTAAAGAGTTAAAACAGGCTTTTATTGCGTTGATCTACGCACTTCCACATGAGGAAGAGTTACAGATCCGTTATATACATAAGGTTATGCTGCAAGCGGAGATGATGCTGAACGATACTTACGGAATGACGGAAAAACTGCAGAAACAGTTCCGGAATTATTATTCGAATATGGAGAACCTGACAGCAGCACAGGCGGTAGATGTCAGTTATAGGATCCTCGGAGAAGCAATTGAGGAACGGGAAAAATACACAGAAAGTGGAGAAAATAAATGTGCAAAGGAATATATGACAGTGGCACTTTCTTATATCGGTGAGCATTTGCAGGAGGAAGAACTTTCTATTGTTCAGGTGGCAACGCAGATTTATCTGAATCCGGTATATTTTGGGCGTGTATTTAAAAATACATTTCATATGACCTTTAAAAAGTATCTCTTACAGCAGAGAATGGAGAAAGCAAAGAGGCTGATCCAGGATGGATGTGAGAGTATAGGAACGGTATGTGAGCAGGTGGGAATCAGCAATGCATCCTATTTTTCACATTTATTTAAAGAATATACAGGAAAATTACCGAGTGAATACAAAAAGGATTACGAAGAATGAAGAAATGGGTGATTAAATCCGGAATACAGAGAAAATACCTTCGATATATAATGGGGCTGTTGTTGCTGGCAATTTTGCTGTCAAGCATCGGTGTTTGGATTTATGTAAGGCAGAGTCTGACCACAGAGGTTACAGATAAATATGAATTTTTAAATGAGAAGATGGGGCTGGCTCTGGATACACTGTCAAAAGAGGCGGATGAAGGGACAGCAGAATGTATCACTTACGATCAGGTTCAGGAAAGTCTGAAAAAAGCTTCATTTGCAGATGTGGAAAAGAACTCTCTTCAGAAATATTTTGCCTATATGAATCTGGATCATGTGGCAGAATACTGCTATGTGGATAATAAAAATAATGTTTATGCCAGATCCTACTCGCATATTGATTATGAAGATTTTTCAGACAGCCATCTGGAAGATTACATGGGAGATTCTTATGCGAAAACACAATGGTTCTGGGCGAAGGATACTCTGTTTGGGACGGAGAAAGAAGCATTGTTTATCGGAAGATATGTACACAGCATGGAATACGCCAGCAAACCAGGACTGCTGCTCATCAAGATGAATGACGGCTTTCTGGAAACGATACTTGGAAAGGATCGGAGTATGACAGATGAAGTGCAGATCGGAATTCTGGATAAGAAGGGGAATTTATGTGCTGCCTGGTGCCCGAAAGGGACGAAGATTTCGGATGCGGTAAAACAGGAAGTCTATAAGATCAGCGCACAGGAAACAAGTGGTATTCTTGCAAAAAGCCGGAGAGTGAGCGGTGGTGTCTGCTCCATTTACAAAGAAAGCAGCTCTGAAATGACGGTGTTCACAGTTGTTCCGTCGAGTGTAATGACGCAGGGAACGATGAGGGTACTTACGGTGCTGATCGGGATTTATCTGTTTGTGGCAGTGGTAGCGGTTGTGCTCAGTATCTATTTTTCCAAGCGGTTCACCAGTCCGATCCGGGAAATCAGTGAAGAGATGACACAGTTTGACGGAAATGATTTCAGTCGCCTGATTGAACTGAATACCAATACAGAACTGGATCAGATCGGACATTCCTACAATAAGATGCTAAAAAATATTGAGAATCTTCTGGCAGAGATCAAAGAACAGGAAGGGGTGCTCAGACGGACGGAGTTGAACATGCTTCTGGCACAGATCAACCCACATTTCCTTTATAATACGCTGGATACAATTTACATGCTTGCGCGGATAAACGGAGAAGAGACAACCATGAAGATGATTCAGGCACTTTCCAAATATCTGCGTCTGTCACTCAGCAAGGGCAGTGATATCGTGACGGTGGAGGACGAACTGGAAAATGTAAAGAGTTATATGGAAATCCAACAGATCCGGAATGCAAATCTGTTCCGGTATGAGATTGAGTGTAAGGTGGAAGAGAAGAGTACGTGGATGCTGAAGCTGATCTTGCAGCCACTTGTCGAGAACGCGATCAAGCACGGATTCTGCGAAATTTATGAGAATGGTCTGATCCGGATTGAGATTGCGAGGGAGGATAACCAGCTGAAAATCGTGGTATTCAATAATGGGAAGCCGATTGACCGGGAAATGATGGAAAAGATCAATGCCTTAAACGGGCATCCGATTCTGGAGGCGAAAAAATGCTTCCAGGATAAGGAACACGGATATGGAGTGGTGAATGTACTGACCAGACTGCGGCTGAAATATGGAGAGGATGTGCTGTTTTACTATGAGGCAGAAGAAAATGGAACTCGGTGTACAATCCAAATTCCGGATGACGGAAAGGAGAAACGTGATTTATAGAAAATATTTGCAATCGGTGTTTTGTATCGCACTGGTTCTGACAGTGCTGACCGGATGTGGTAAAAATACGGGGCAGACAAGCCGGAGCACAGAAAAAAAAGAGATTGATATTCCGATCATTCTGACGGTAGATCCGACTTCCGGCAAGAAAACGGAACAGGATGTCGTTGATGCGTTTAATGAAGAATATGCCGGTACGTATCATATGCAAGTGGAATGGATCATGGAGACGGAAGAGGAATACCGAAAAAATCTGAAACGGTTAAATGTCACAGACGAGCTTCCGGCTGTGATCTATGATGTGCGCACCCTGCCGTCCTTTTATCAGATGATGGTTGCGGATGGACGGATCGAGAATCTGAGTCCGTATCTGGAAGAGGATGAAGAGTGGAGGAATATGATCGAACCGGCGGTGATGGAAGGCTGTACGGATGAGGATGGCAATATCTATCTTGGACCGATCAGTACGGCGGCATTTGCGTGCGCCGGCATGTTTTGGAATCCGGAGCTTTTTGCGGAAGCAGGGATTGAGAAATTCCCGGAGACATGGGAAGAATTCTGGGACTGCTGTGACCGGCTGCAGGCAAACGGAATCACACCGCTTGGACTTCACACTGAAGGAACCGGCTGGGCGCCGATGCTGATTGCAACAGCAGAGGCAGCACACACGGAAGAAGGCTATGCATTTATGAAAGAGCTTCTCCCAGAAAGCTATTCCAATGATACCGGTCTTGAAATTGCAGAAACCTTGCAGAAATTGTTTCGGTATACAACAGAAGATGCAATTCATGCTGACTACGATGTGGCATACAATAATTTTGTCGCAGGAAAGGTGGCAATGATCCCGAACGGATACTGGATGATCGACCAGTTGCCGGAAGAATGGAAAGAAAAGGTAAGATTTTCCGCATTTCCGGGAAATAAACTGATTGCCTCACCGGAAACCTTTGGCTGGGCGGTGGTTTCCACTTACAGCGAGGAGGTCAAAGAAGGAGCGGTTGAATTTTTGAAATTTCGCACGAAATTCAATCTAGAAGAGAAAAAAGAGCTGATGGACAAGAACGGACGCACTGAAATCAGCCAGCTCCTTCAGGATTATGTAAATGCCTACAATAACAATCCGCAGATCGTTCCGAACTATCAGGTGAAATGGAACTCCATCCTTCAGGAAGAGACGATCGGGGAGTGCCTGCCACAGCTTGCCGCCGGGAAAATGACGCTTGCGCAGATGGTGGAGACTGCCGATGAAAGTATCCGGGAGTATGCGGCAGAGAGGTAGGAGAAGACGGTCGCTGGCGCATCCCTGAAGTCTTGGTGTGTGTTCAAGAGTTTTACGTTGAGGTAGAAAATAGAAAAATTGTTATGTTATCAATAGTCAGCCAACAGCCATATTCTCTGGCAGACCGACTTTGCACAATGGAGGAGAGACGCAATCCATCATGAAGGCCATTGCCGCGCATGATGGATGGTTTAAGCGGCTCGACGGAATGGTTTGTGCAACGGAGGTCAGACGGAGAATATGGCTGTTGGCGTCCCTTTATCAATAACAAATTTTTTACATACCCAAAAGTATATTTTTTGGTATATGAGGTTTTCTATTTGCTACATCTTTTGCACGGATTCTTGCTATTATCTAAGCATAGAAAAGAAATCCAGACGAGGAGGAACGGAAATTATGAAAAACAAAAAAAGATGGCTGGCACTGGGGCTGGTAGGAATCATGACACTTGGATGCTTTGCAGGATGTGGAAGCAAGAGCGATGGCAAGAGTGCAGACGGTAAAGGGGACAGCAGCAAAGGATCTGTATATTATCTGAACTTCAAACCGGAGCAGGATGAGCAGTGGCAGCAGCTGGCAAAGGATTACACAAAAGAGACAGGTGTAGATGTAACGGTTGTTACAGCAGCTTCCGGAAACTATGAAACCACTCTGATGAGTGAAATGGGAAAGAGCGGAGCACCAACATTATTCCAGGTAAACGGACCTGTAGGACTTGCAAACTGGAAAGATTATTGCTACGACTTATCAGATTCTGATATTTACAAAGAACTCACAAGTGATGATTATGCACTGAAAGACGGAGATTCTGTAGCAGGTATCGGATATGTTATTGAAACATACGGAATTATCACAAATAAAACATTATTAAAAGAAGCAGGATATACACCGGATGATATCAAATCTTTTGCAGATCTGAAAAAAGTAGCAGAAGACATTACAAATAGAACTTCTGAACTTGGATTTTCTGCATTTACTTCAGCAGGTATGGACGGATCTTCTGACTGGAGATTCAAGACACACCTTGCAAACCTTCCGATCTACTTTGAATATCAGGATGAAGGAATTAACACAACAGATGCAATCAAAGGCACATATCTTGACAATTATCGCGATATGTGGGATCTGTACATCAACAACAGCACATGCGATCCAAAGGATCTTGCTGCAAAGACAGGTGACGATGCAAGAAATGAATTCCTGAATAAAAAAGCTGTATTCTATCAGAATGGTACATGGGAATATACACAGCTGATCGATGGTGGTCTGACAGATGATGACATGACCATGCTTCCGATTTACTTTGGTGTAGGCGATGAAGCAAACCAGGGACTCTGCACAGGTACAGAAAATTACTGGTGCGTAAATAAAGACGCAGACGAAGCTGATATTCAGGCTACATTAGATTTTATGGACTGGTGTGTAACTTCAGATGAAGGAACAAAATGTATGGCAGACGATATGGGATTCAACATTCCGTTTAAGAAAGCTCAGGAATCTCAGAATCTCTTTATCAAAGAAGACAAACAGATGACCGAAGACGGAAAGACTCCGGTAGCATGGAATTTCTCAACAATGCCTTCAGAAGAGTGGAAAAATGGTGTTGGATCTGCACTGACAGCTTATGCGGCAGATCAGACAGATGCTAACTGGGATGCAGTAGTAAGTGCATTCGTAGATGGATGGGCATCTGAATACAAGCTTGCAAATGAATAAATAAGTTGCATAAAAAGAACTGACCTAGGGGCAGGCGGCTTGCCTGTCCCTTTTAAGTGAGAGGAGAGCCTGTACGAAGCGGGTTTTCTGGATATGGGAACCTACGTTTTTCCATATAAAAATAAAAAGTGAAATGAGAGCCACCTGGTAGGAAGATCCTTCCGGGCAAAAGGAAAAGAGGAGGATTTCTATGGAAAAGGCACTGAAAAAACATGCACCAATATTTGTTCTCCCAACATTTCTTGCATTTGTGATCGGATTTATCATTCCGTTTGCACAGGGATTTTATCTTTCTTTTTGTAAGTTTACAACAGTAGGAAATGCAACATTTGTTGGAATATCAAATTATACCGCAGCAATCAAGGATACATCATTTACAAGTTCATTTAAATTTACAGTATTATTTGCGATTGTATCGATCTTACTGATCAACGTACTGGCATTTGGTCTGGCACTGCTTCTGACACAGAAGTTAAAGGGAACCAATATTTTCAGAACTATTTTCTTTATGCCGAACCTGATCGGTGGAATCGTACTTGGATATATCTGGCAGATCCTGATCAACTGTCTGCTTACGATCATCGGGCAGCCGCTTCTGGCACTGAATTCTTCAGCCGGTTACTGGGGACTTATCATTTTGATGTGCTGGCAGCAGATCGGATATATGATGATCATTTACATCGCAGGTCTTCAGAATGTACCGGATGATCTGATCGAAGCAGCAGAGATTGACGGAGCAGCAAAGTGGGATATCCTCTGGAAGATCAGAGTTCCGATGGTAATGTCTTCCATTACGATCTGCATCTTCCTGACACTTACCAATTCATTTAAATTGTTTGACCAGAACCTGGCTCTTACAGGTGGAGATCCAAACCATGCGACAGAAATGCTGGCACTGAATATTTACCAGACATTCTACGCACGTGCCGGAATGCAGTGGAAAGGTTATGGACAGGCAAAAGCAGTGATCTTCTGTGCTCTGGTTATCATTATTTCACTGGTACAGCTGAAAGCAACAAGATCTAAGGAGGTGCAGCAGTAATGAAAAAGAAGAAAAGTATTGCAAATACAATATGGATAGTTATATTAACAATTGCGGCACTCGCCTGGATTTATCCGATCATTATGATCCTGATGAACTCTTTGAAAAAAGAATCAGCGATCAGTACAGGAACTGCATTTAAACTTCCGACTGCAGATGCATTTGCAGGAATCGCAAACTATGTAGATGCCGTTGCTTCAAAAGGATTTTTAAGCAGTCTTGGATACAGTACATTTATTACGATTACTTCTGTAGTTGCTATTCTTGTATGTTGCTCCATGTGTGCATGGTATATAACCCGTGTAAATAGTCCGATTTCAAAGATTTTATATTATCTGTTTGTATTTTCCATGGTTGTTCCGTTCCAGATGGTTATGTTCACCTTGTCACAGACAGCAGATACCTTACATCTGAATATGCCATGGAATATCTGGGTGATCTATCTCGGATTTGGCGCAGGTCTTGCGGTATTTATGTTCTGCGGATTTGTAAAATCGATTCCTGTAGAAATCGAAGAAGCTGCCATGATCGACGGATGTAATCCGCTGCAGACTTTCTTTTTGATTGATATCCATATCCTGAAGCCTACCATGATATCCGTAGGTATTCTGGAAGCAATGTGGGTATGGAATGATTACCTGCTTCCAACTCTTGTACTTGATATTAAGAAGTATAAAACAATCCCAATGCTGATCCAGTATTTCCGCGGAAGTTACGGAAGAGTTGAAATGGGACCGATGATGGCAAGCATTATGCTTACAGTAATCCCGATCATCATTGTATATCTGGCAGGACAGAAGTACATCATCAAGGGTGTTGCTGCCGGAGCTGTAAAGGGATAGAAAAATATAGTATAAATTTGGCGGACAGGCGTTGCTTGTCCGCTTTTAAATAGAAAAAGCTTGCAAATTTTGAGAGTTTCCGTTAAGATATTGCAAAAATGGAAGAAAACATTGAGAAAGGAAAGAAGGTATGTTTCAGACGATTATTGGGGCGGTCAGTTCATTTATGTACAGCAAACTTCTGGTGATTATTCTGATCGGTGCAGGTTTATATTTTACAATCCGGACAAGATTTCCACAGGTGCGTTTATTTGAGAGAGCTTGTGAGTCCGTGATGGAGAAGCCGGACGACAAAGAGGCAATCTCATCATTCCAGGCGCTTATGGTTTCAACGGCATCGAGAGTAGGAACGGGAAATATTGTCGGGGTGTCATCGGCAATTTGTATTGGGGGATTTGGTTCTGTATTCTGGATGTGGGTGATTGCGATCATCGGAAGTGCGTCTGCACTGATTGAAAGTACGCTGGCACAGATTTACAAGAAAAAGGGAGAGGATGGGAAATGCTATGGTGGTCCGGCTTATTATATCGAGGCGGCGCTGCATTGCAGACCACTGGCGATCGTGTTTTGTATTGCCATGATCCTGACTTATGCATTTGGATTCAATATGCTGGCATCCTACAATCTGCAGTCTACATTTTCCGGATTTTCTTTTTATGATCCGAAGGTAAGCCCATGGATCATTGGTGGGATTCTGGCAGTTCTGACCGGATGGTGTCTGCTTGGCGGTGGAAGCCGTATTGTAAAGGTGACATCGACGCTTGTGCCGGTGATGGGACTTGCATATATCGGTATGGCGCTGATTGTGGTTATCATCAATATCCGCAATGTGCCGGAAATGTTCCTGCGTATTTTTGAGGAAGCGTTTGATTTCAAGGCGATTTTCGGAGCGTTTGCGGGTTCTGCTATGATGCAGGGTATCCGCCGTGGGCTTTATTCCAACGAAGCCGGAATCGGTTCGGCACCGAATGCATCTGCTTCTGCAAATGTCAGCCATCCGGTCAAACAGGGACTGGTTCAGATGCTGTCTGTCTTTATCGACACACTTCTTCTTTGCACGGCAACGGCGATGATGTGTATGTCGTCTGGCATTGATCCAACCAGGGAGATGCAGGGGGCACCGTGGGTTCAGGCATCTCTTCAGGAATCCCTGGGAGCATTTGGCCCGGTATTTATAACGGTGGCTATGGTATTTTTTGCGTTTACAACATTGCTTGGAAATTGTTTCTATTGCGACAATCTTCTGACCTATATCCATAAAAAGGAACCGGGAAAAAAATTTATGCGCGGATTCCGCCTGGTATCGGCATTTGTTGTATTTCTGGGGGCAGGTATGGAAATGTCGCTTTTGTGGGATCTTTCCGATGTACTGATGGGCGTGATGGCACTGATCAATATTCCGGTGATCCTGATTTTGTCCGGGACGGCATTTAAGGCAATCCGGGATTATGAGGATCAGTTGAAGCGGGGAGTTAATCCGGTGTTTAAAAGTGCAGATATTGAGCTGGAGCAGAAGACGGATTTCTGGAATTAGGGAATCTGCGAGAGTGGTTCGGAAAATGATGGAAGGCTGTGAATTGGATTTGACAAAAGTTGTTTTGTGATAATTTGGCGTGAAATCCGGCTTGACAAATTTTGAAGGATACGGTAGTATGACAAAAGAAAAGAAAATTACAGGCTATGAAGAGAACAAGTAGCAGATGACAAGGCTCAGACAGAAAGTAACCGGTTGATGAGAGGTGCACGAAGAGTCAGATGTGAATACATCTTGGAGCTTCACACCGAACGCGCGGAAGCGCAAGTAAGCTGTGACGGAGTGGCGGACGTTATACCTGCTTCGGTAATGTTAGTTACTGACTGAGGCATTCGGTGCGAGCCGGATGTGAATTAAGGTGGTACCACGAGAGAATATACCTCGTCCTTAAAGGCTGATTGGCCGGAGGACGAGGTTTTTTTATTGGAAAAATTGAAGGGGTTCAGGACGGACGTTATCCGGAATCTATTTCTATTTGTCTGCGGGTTCGGCGGCTGATACTTCTAAGGTTTTGTAAATTTGTTAAGGGCATGATTGAAAATCCATAACTCGCTGCGCTCAGACAGATGGATTTTCAATCATAACACAAATTCCCAAAACCTAAGAAGTATGAGCATCCGCCTGCACATGCAGTCAAATAGAAATGGTTTCCGGATGGCTGACATCCTTGAAGACTTCAAAGAGTTCCAGACGGGACGCCTCCTTCTCCGGGGGAGAAGATTGGCTGTGACTAAGATATAGGTTTTGAAAAAAGAAAGGAAATTAGGAAAATGGGTATTTATGAAGAGCTTAAGGCCAGAGGATTGATTGCGCAGGTTACGGATGAGCCGCTTATCCGGGATCTGGTGAATAACGGGAAGGCTACGTTTTATATTGGGTTTGATCCGACGGCGGATAGTCTGCATGTTGGACATTTTATGGCACTGTGCCTGATGAAGAGACTGCAGGAGGCTGGCAATAAGCCGATCGCTTTGATCGGGGGCGGTACTGCTATGATCGGGGATCCGTCCGGTAGAACAGATATGCGTCAGATGATGACACCGGAGACAATCCAGCACAACTGTGACTGCTTTAAGAAGCAGATGAGCCGTTTTATTGATTTTTCAGACGGGAAAGCACTGATGGTTAATAATGCGGACTGGCTGATGGATCTGAATTATGTGGAAGTACTTCGTGAAGTCGGAGCACATTTCTCCGTAAATCGTATGCTGACTGCAGAATGCTACAAACAGCGTATGGAAAAGGGACTGAGCTTCCTTGAGTTCAATTACATGATCATGCAGAGCTATGATTTCTATATGTTATACCAGAAATACGGCTGTAATCTTCAGTTTGGCGGAGATGATCAGTGGAGCAACATGCTCGGCGGTACAGAACTGATCCGTCGTAAACTTGGCAAAGATGCATACGCTATGACCATCACACTTCTTCTGAACTCAGAAGGCAAGAAGATGGGTAAGACACAGTCTGGTGCTGTATGGCTTGATCCGAACAAGACATCTCCATTTGATTTCTATCAGTACTGGAGAAATGTGGATGATGCAGACGTTATCAAATGCATGCGTCTTCTTACATTCCTTCCGCTTGAGCAGATTGACGAGATGGCAACATGGGAAGGAAGTCAGTTAAACAAAGCCAAAGAAATCCTTGCATATGAACTGACCAACCTGGTTCATGGTGAAGAAGAAGCCAAGAAAGCACAGGAAGGCGCAAGAGCACTTTTCTCTGGCGGAGCTGACACTGCACATATGCCGACCACAGAACTGACTGATGAAGACTTCGCAGAAGAAGGAACCATTGACCTTATTACCATGCTGATCAAAGCAGGTCTTGTTCCGACACGTTCTGAGGGTCGCCGTGCAATCGAGCAGGGTGGTGTTTCCATTGATGGTGAGAAGATCACAGACATCAAACACACGGTTTCCAAAGATACCCTTACAGGTGATGGAGTTGTCCTCAAGCGAGGCAAAAAGAAATTTAACAGAGTTTATGCCAAATAATAAGTATTTATATACTTTCTTTTAGGAGGAAAGAATCATGAAGAAATACGGAGTAAACGAACTTCGTCAGATGTTCCTTGATTTCATGGAGAGTAAAGGACATCTCGTAATGAAAAGCTTCTCTCTGGTACCACAGGGAGACAAGAGCCTTCTGCTCATCAATGCAGGAATGGCACCACTGAAACCATATTTTACAGGCGCAGAAATACCGCCAAGAACACGAGTAACTACCTGCCAGAAATGTATCCGTACCGGAGATATTGAAAACGTAGGAAAAACAGCGCGCCATGGTACATTTTTCGAAATGCTCGGAAACTTCTCTTTTGGTGATTACTTTAAAAGAGAAGCAATCCACTGGTCATGGGAATTCCTTACAGATGTAGTAGGACTGGATGCAAACCGTCTTTATCCTTCTGTATATCTCGATGACGATGAAGCTTTCGATATCTGGAACAAAGAAGTAGGAATCCCTGCTGAACGTATTTTCCGTTTCGGAAAAGAAGACAACTTCTGGGAG
>ERZ506964.931-NODE-931-length-12556-cov-3.292697_pt1 | contig 12556 bp, 10 predicted proteins | sample MGYA00512893_ERZ506964 | MGnify/ENA metagenome assembly ERZ506964 | reverse complement strand
CGCGGTCGATTTTCATTTGTTGCGCGTTCCTATTATTTTGTTGTTTATTTGTTGCTTTTACTTAAAGCGCTTGCCGAGCTTTTCCTTCATAAAGGTGCGGAACGCATCGGCGTCCCCCTGCTTAAAGCCGTCCTTGCGGATAAAGTACGTATTGCCCTCGCCGAAATACATATAGAAATATTCATTCGTCTCATACATGCGGCTGATCTGGAAATACGGGTGCAGGTTAGAAGCCTGTAAACCCGTGATGCGGAAGTCGCCATCGTAGAAATAGTACGCGGCGCGGCGGCTGCGCAGCTTACCGTAGGAGCGCATAAGCACCTTTGCTGTGTTGGTGGAAGCCGTCGCAAGCTTATAAAGGCTGTAAATCGCAAAGCCGATAAGCAGTAGCATGACCCACCAGTTGCTGTCGAAATTGCCGAGCTGCCACACGACGTACAGCGCGATGATGCTTAAAATCACGGTGAACACCGGCATGAAAATTTGCAAGTGATACGCCTGATAGTTCGCGAACGTCTTGATTGCCGCGTCGTCGTGATCGGTCTCGTTTACAAAACGCAACGCGCCCGTACCGACGGATTCGTCGTCCTGCTTCGAGCGGCGGTATTCCGCAAGGCGATCCGCCGTCTCTTTTCTAAGCTGCTTTTCACGCTTGTTACGGCTGTGCGCCGTCACAAAGTAAACGATGAGCAACACAATGAGCACGCCCACTGCGCCGAGCGTCACAGCGCTCTGTCTACTCAAACCGTTTTCAATCGTAGGTGCTTCCGCAAAGGCAGAGATGACGGCGGAATCGACCACGGCGCGCATGAATGCGTCCGTCTCCTCCGAGATTTCTTTCGTATCGCCGAAGAGGTCAAACGAAACAATCTTGCCGTCGTACAGCGTACCATAGAGGCGCTCGTACACGGGTCCCTCCTCCTTGATATTCTCCGCACAGATGTCGATCATAAAGAACGGAATCTGTGCGTGGTCGTACCACGTGATGGTGCCGGTCGTGCTGCCGTCCATGGAAGACGGCTCCATGTATTTCAAAAAATCCTTCTTGCCCTTTTCATCCAGATTATTGAGGTTAAAAACGGAGTTCGCGTAATCGGAAGATTTCGCCGCTACGGCTATGGTATCGCCGTTTGCCGCAATAATCTCCGCCGTGGTCCCGTTTTTCTGCATTTCCTTGATCTTCTCGCTCGCGTCCAAAATGCCTGCCTTGCTCCACGCGGCATCGCCCGCCGGGGTGTCGACGGAAAGCACCGTCGCGCCCTCGGGGATTGTGACGGTCATGTTCGTGTCCGGGATCGTGTATGTGTTCGATGATGCGCTGTCCGCCAAAGCCGGCAGACAAAAAACAACTGCCAGCATGAAAACTGCCAGCAGACAGCCTATAAAGCGCATGCTTTTTCTTTGATTTGTCATGTATGCGTCCTTTCTGCGTACACGGTGCGTACGCATCACAGTAATTATTGTCATTGTACCACACTTTCACGAAAATTTATACCGTTTTTTGCGTTTTTTCGCGCGAATTTACAAATTGTCCAAAAAGGCGTTTGACAGGCAGCTGAAGCGGCGGTAGAATGGAGACACAACCATCGGAAAATTTTGAAAGGACAGTCACTATGAAAATCGCCGTGATCACAGGCGCTTCCTCAGGACTTGGCATCGAGTTTTTACGCGCCGCTGTCACCCTTTGCCCGGAGATCGACACTTATTGGCTCATCGCTCGCCGCGAAGACCGCTTGGAAGCATTAAAGCCGCAGTTCCCGGAAAAAAATCTGCGCCCCATCGCGCTCGACCTCACCGACTCCGCCGCATTAAAACAATTTAACGCTTTGCTTGAACGCGAAAAGCCGGAAATTTCACTGCTCATCAATAACGCGGGCTTTGGCAAGCTGTGCGATTTTGCGACAAGCGACGTCGAAAGCCAGACCGCGATGATCGATTTGAACTGCCGCGCACTGACCGCCGTCACGCGGTACAGCCTGCCGTATATGAAAACGGGCGGGCTTATCCTGAACATCTCGTCCATCGCGTCGTTTGCACCCACACCGCGCATGGCAGTGTATTGCTCCACAAAGGCGTACGTGCAAAGCTTCTCCCGCGCGCTGCGCGAGGAATTAAAGCCCAAAAAAATCAACGTCCTTGCCGTGTGCCCCGGCCCGATGATTACGGAGTTCTGGCAGGTTGCCGACCGCCCCACGCATAAAAGCCGCACGCTCGACATGCTGCCACACCAGTCACCCGCAAAAATGGCGACCTGCGCCCTAAAAGCCGGATTAAAAGGCAAAAGCGCCTGCACCATGGGCGGATTTTATAAGTTCTACCGCTTCTTAGCGCATATCCTGCCAAAATCGCTTTTGATGAAGTGGACGAAGTGCTGAGCATACCTCTTTGTCGGTTAAAAATTCAGCTGAACTCCGCGAACGCTAAAACACTTTTCCGTCTTTATAGATTTTTTCGGCATAGAAAAGGCCCCCTGCTGCAAAGTAAGAACCGCAGCAGAGGGCTTCCGTTTTATTCAGCTTCAAGCACAATTACAGCAGGATAACGCCCTTTTCGGCACAGACGCGGCGGGTCTCCTCGTCCCAGAGGGAAGCTTGCACCTCGCCGATATGTACTTTGCCGAGCAGAAGCATACAAAGGCGCGACTGCCCGATGCCGCCGCCGATGGTGAGCGGCAGCTCGCCGTTTAAAAGCATTTTGTGGAACGGCAGCTCCGCGCGCGCTTCGCAGCCCGCAATTTTAAGCTGCGCCGCAAGCGAATTTTCGTCCACGCGGATGCCCATGCTGCTGATTTCCAGCGCCATGCCAAGCGGCTCGTGCCAGAACAGCAGGTCGCCGTTCATGCTCCAGTCATCGTAGTCCGGCGCGCGGCCGTCGTGCGGCTTGCCGCTTTTGAGCACGCCGCCGATCTGCTCGATGAATACCGTGCGGTGCTCGCGCACGATGACGTTCTCGCGCTGCTTCGGGGTGAGGTCAGGGTAGCGGTCCTCAAGCTCCTGCGCCGTGATGAAATACACGTCGCGGCAAAGCTCGGTGGAAAGGCCGGAGAACTGCCACTTTAATTCGTCCAGCGTGCCGCAGATGGCGCTGACGATGCGGCGCACCGTGTCTTCCAGGTACGCCATGTTGCGCGTGTCACGGTCGATGACCTTCTCCCAGTCCCACTGGTCCACATAGATGGAGTGAAGATTGTCGAGCTCCTCGTCGCGGCGAATGGCGTTCATGTCCGCCACAAGGCCGTTGCCCACGTAAAAGCCGTAATCATGCAACGCAAGGCGCTTCCACTTTGCAAGGGAATGCACCACCTGCGCGTTGCCGCCGACTGCCGGAATGTCAAACTCGACCGGGCGCTCCACACCGTTTAAGTCGTCATTCAGACCCGTGGAAGGGTCGACGAACAGCGGCGCGGTGACGCGCTTTAGATGCAGCGCCGCACAAATTTTGACGAGAAATACGTTCTTGATCAGACCGATTGCCTTCTGCGTCTCGTAAAGGCCAAGGCTCGGCGTGTAATTTTCGGGAATCTTCACCATCTATAAAACCCCATTTCAAAACAATCTTTCCCCTATTGTAGCGCACGGAAAAAGATTTGTAAAGATTTTTCGCAGCCTGCAGCAGCGGTAGTTAAAAGTTTTGCTCAAGCTTTTTCAAAATCTTGTCAGATTCCAAGGGTGAAGCCTTTTAGAAAGGACTCGCTTCCATCCCCGCAACCTCTCGGTTATACGCCGCCATACAGCGGATGACATATACCCGCGCGGCTATGCTGCACAGGCTGCCAGGGATGAGGATCCACGCGTTCAACACGAAAAACGCAATCATCGCGGCGACATCACAGAAAATCGAAAATCCCTGCAAAGCGAGCGCGTATCCCGGCAGCTTTTTCGGCAGCACGCCCACCTGTATCGCGCGCTGCAAGCTTGTCCACACGCCGAGCATTTTAATGCTGTACAAAAGCAGCAGGACGCTCAACACCAAACCGACCACAAAAGCAATACCCACTATCAAAATAGCGATATTGTCCGGCAAGCTGGTGTAATTTGTCACGTTCGGGGCGCCACTCGATGCGAGGAGCACCAAAAGACCGATGAGCAGCAACAGCCCGCAAAGAATACCGCACCCGACGATCCGGAGAATTTCCGTCACTTTAAACAGCGTGACGCCCGCTGTGCTCATGAACGGCGTGTCCGTCTTCTTCGCGGAGGCGTACAGCAGCCAAAGCCCGATAAGCACCAGAATATTTTGAACGGGCACAATGTTTACGTTAAACTCTACGTTGAAATTCGTGCCTATGGGCGTGCGTTCCAGCAGATACGCTTGATTTTGCAGCACCGTGAACACCTCAATCACCGATGAGACCGCCGACACGACCATCTGCACCGTAAAAAGCAACGCGCACATGAAAAACAGCTTTGACGACGCAAACCGTTTTAACATCCCATGTACCGGCGTGACCGGGCGCACGGGCGGCTGCGCGTAATACTGCGGCGGCGCCTGAAAATTCTGTGGCGGCTGCGTGTTGAAATTCCCGTTCTGCTCCCCGCAAATGCAAGGCGAACCGTCCTCCGGGAGCTTCCTCCCGCAATTCGTGCAATACATAACCGAACCTCCTTTTAAATACGTCTAAACTTTCGCTTTATCGGCGATTTTATTAAATTTAACGGTGCAGGCGGCAAATAAAGCGCTCAACGCCGCTTTGCATATGAGCGGTAAAAACACCCATAACTTGCCGATATCGTCGATTTTAAAAGTCGGAACCATAACCACGACCACAACGAGCATCACCGGCACGATCAGCTTCGCGCAAAGTAAATACATACAAGTCGCAAAGCGCGGGATCGTCCGCAGCGCGCCGTCCCCGCGCACGGCTTTTTCCGAGTTGTGCAGCGACCGCACCATCATAAAACAGCAAACGGCTGATAACGCACTTACGATGCCGCCGATAAACATAATGCCGTATCCTAAATATCCGACAAGGTAATCGACTATATCTGCGGTCGGGCTCGGCCCTGTGGTGATCTCATATACGATAAATTCGACTTCGATACCAAACAGCGCAGCTGCCGTCACAGCAAATGCTACCGTGCGGCAAAGCAAGGCGACCTTCATCGTCTTAAAACCCGCACCGCAAAGCTTCCGTTTTTTGGCGCCAATATACAGAAGCCAAAAGACTGCCGCCGTTACTGTGCCGAATATACCCGAAAGCACCGCCGACAATACAGGATACGCAGGTATCCCCGTGTAACCTTTTCCCGTAAAGATTATCTGAAACGCCCACGAAGTAAACGTCACGGCACCGCCGTATACATCGCCGAATCCGTTCATACCGCTGACGATCACCGAAATAACGGCGTTCAGTGTGACCAATACCGCACACATGAAGAACAGCGGCGAAGAAAGCATGTCCCGCAAAATTTCCTCCGCGCGCTTTTCCTGCTGCTCTGCCGGCTCCGCTTTGGTGATATATGTTGTATTTTCCACCATACTTTCATGTCCCCTAAAAGCAAAACCCGCTTCCGCGCAGCGGAACTACACCGTCCCGCCGCGGCCGGGAGCGGGTCGCGTTCACTTATTTTGTTTTATCGAGCCATACCTGCGTTCTTCAGCATCTTATTAAACTGCAGAACAAGCAGACCATAAAGCACGTTGAGCGCAACGCTCGTCAGGCCGAGCGGAACACGGATCCAGCCGTACAGCACCGCATCGCCGAAAACGGAGAAGAACGACACCGCCGCCGAAATAAAGCAGATGACCGCCACAAACATGGAAGCCTTATTCGGAACCATGCCCGTCAGCATCGCGTTCTTCGCGCTGTTCAGCATCTTTATGACCTTTGCTTCGTAAATGATCTCAAAAATGATCACGACAAAGCCGATGATGCAGGCCGCAATGAGTATGATGAAGAAACCGATCATCATCTCATCCATGTAGCCGTAGTCATTATCGGCAAGGGCAACACCGAAGATCACGGCAAGAACAACGCACAGCACCTCCGCAAGGCCCAACACAACAAGATTGATGATGCTGAACACCTTCATGATGGTGAGGCCGGCCGTTTTTGCCGCCGGAATACTCGGGTTTTTCGCAGATATGTACGTGATCCAGTACGCGGCAGCCATTAAGCCGCCTGTGATAAGCATACCGATGACCGTACCGACCGTGGTGCCGCTCTGCGCATCCGAAAGCGCACTGTACAAGTCGCCCGGCGAAACAATAAACTGCATTTCATACGGCAGGTTGCTGTAAATCTGATTTACGATATACGCCGGATCCTGCGGGAACAAGCTTGCGATGATCTGAAACAGCAAATTCGCCGAAAAGAGAATCGCCGTAATGAGGAACAGCGGAGACGCGAAAAAGCTTTTCAGCACACCGTGCACGGGTGTAATCGGTCGCTGCACCGGGTATTGCACCGGCGGCTGCGCGTAATACTGCGGCGGCATCTGAAAATTCTGCGTGGGTGCGCCGTAGTTTTGCTGCGGCTGCACCGGCTGTGTGTACGTCTGCTGCTCGGGCTGTGCGGGCTGTTGCCGGCAAACGCACGGCGAGCCGTCTTCGGGGAGCTTTCTTCCGCAATTTGTGCAATACATATTTTCTTTCCTTTCTGTTCTTCCCTAATTCTATCCTCATGCCCCGCCGTCAAGGCCGCACGGCAAAGGCAAAAGCATCAGTGGTAGACCGCGACAATCTCGAGGTTCTCATCGAGCACAACAAGGTCTGCGCGCTTGCCGGGTGCAAGGCTGCCGATCTCGTTTTCCATGCCGATCTCCTTCGCCGGGGTCAGCGTCATGGCGCGCACGGCGGTCTCCAGCGGAATGCCCCAGGAAACGAGATTCTTGAGTTCCGCGTGCAGGTTTGTAACAGAGCCTGCAATGGTGCCGTCCGGCAATGTCGCCTTGCCGTCCTTTACAGTGACCATATTCACACCCAGCATGCCTTGGCCGCCGTCTTCCACGCCGCTCAAACGCATCGCGTCGCTGATGACGCACACGCGCTCCGGCATGAGCTTAAACGTCGTGCGCACCACAGCCGGGTGAATGTGGATGCCGTCACAGATGAGCTCACCGCAGACGTTTTCGTTGTCGAACACCGCGCCCACGACACCCGGTGCACGGTGTGCAAGGCCGGACATCGCGTTATACAGGTGCGTCGCATGGGTTACGCCCTTTTTGAACGCGTCCACCGCGCCGTCGTAATCCGTTGCGGTGTGCGCAATGGAAACGGTGCAGAGCTTCGAGGCTTTCTCTACAAAATCGCCGTGCACGTCGCACTCGGGCGCAATGTCCACAAGCTTGATGATGCCGCCGCAGGAATCGTAATACTTCTTAAACACGTCGTAATCCGGCGCCTGGATGAACTCGTCGCCTTGCGCGCCCTTTTTCTTCGGCGAGATGAACGGGCCTTCAAGGTTCACGCCGACAATCTTCGCGCCTTCCTTGTCGTCCATGCAGGAGCGAATCGTCTCGAGCGCTTTCAAGATCTCCGCATCGGAAACGGTCATCGTGGTCGGGCAGAAGGACGTGACACCCTTCGTCAGCAGGAACTTCGCCATATTGCGCAGACCCTCTGCGTCGCCGTCGCTGGAATCTGCACCTGCGCCGCCGTGCACGTGAACGTCCACAAAGCCCGGCACAATGGTGTAGCCCGCGCAGTCCACAACGAGGTCTTCCTCTTTGTACGGCAAAGAATCCTCAAGGCGCACGATCTTGCCGTCTTCGATCTCGATATCCGCCTTGCGCAGGCAGAATTTGTCGTCCAGTACGTTTGCGTTGATCAGAAACATGTTTAAAACTCCTCTCCGCTGCGGCAAAACCGCAGTTTTCTTTTCAATACATCTATACGTTTACAGCAGGCTCAGCAAAACGAGCAGCGTCACGCCCGGCACGCCAAGCACAGCGGATACCGCCACGCTGAGCCGGCTGACGGGAATATACACTCCGGTGTACGGCGCCGTAAAATACAAAACCGCCAGCGCCAGAACGCCCAGCATTGCCGAGCCGATGAGCCTTTTGATTCCCCGCATACGCTCTCCCCCATTTTTATCCTGTCGGAAAAGCTTATGATGCAGGGGAATTTTTCATACCTTAAATGTCGAGCTTCTCTTTATCCGGCACGAAGTCTACCTTGCCGGTCGCAACGTAGGCGGAAGCCACGATAATCGGCAGCGGCGTGCCGATGGTCAATTCGCGCTTCGGACTGCGCTGTGTGATAAGGCCGTCGTACACAAAATCCTCGCCCTCGAACGCGTCGAGCGAAACAAAGCCCTCTACGCTGTTTTCGAGGCGCACAAACACACCGCGCATCGTCACACCGCTCACGGTGCCTTCAAAGTGCTCGCCGATGTGCTGACTCATGTACTCTGCCATGTAGCAGTCCTCGGCGTCACGCTCGGCGATGAGCGCGCGAATTTCATTGCGGGAGGATTCCGTCGCAGAGGTCTCGCAGAACTGCGCGTAGCGGCGGCGCACCTCTTCTGCCGGCATGCCTTCCACAAACGCGGAAAGCACGCGGTGAATGGATGTATCCGGGTAACGGCGGATCGGCGAAGTGTAGTGGCTGTAATCGGAAAGCGCGAGGCCGAAGTGGCCGGTCTCCTCCGTCGAATATCTCGCTTTTTCCATCGTGCGCAGCAAACGCTGAGAAACAAGCGTCTCGCACGGCAGGCCGCGCACGCGGTCGAGGATCGCGGCGAAATCCTGCGTTTCGGGGTTCGGCTTTACGATCTCCTTGCACGGAACGCCCACGAGCTGCAACAGCGTCACAAGCTCCTCTACGCGCTTCGGATCCGGGGTGCCGTGCACACGGTAGAGGAACGGCAATTTATGGTCGAGCGAGAATTTCGCCGCCGCAATGTTCGCCGTCACCATCATCTGCTCGATGAGCTGCTCCGCTTCGCCGGAAACGCGCGGCATGATGTCGATACAAATGCCGTTTTCATCAAGAATGAATTTCGATTCGCCGCTGTCCAGCTCCATGGTGCCGCGGGCTGCGGAGTTCGCCTTCAAAATATCGGCAAGCTCCTTCGCCGACATCAAGGACTCCATGACGGGCGCGTATTTGTTCAAAATCTCCTCCGATGCCGTGCCGTCCAGAATTTCGTTGACCTCGCTGTACACACCGCGCACCTTGGAATTGATGATCGTCTTTTTAAAATCGTACTTTGTGATGTGGCCCTCTTTGTCGAGCTCGATAAGCGCGGAGAAGGCCAGCTTGTCCGTGCCCGCGTTCAGGGAGCACGCGCCGTTTGAAAGCACCTCCGGCAGCATCGGAATCACGCGGTCGGCAAAATACACAGACGTGCCGCGGTTGATAGCCTCTTCATCGATGGCAGAGCCCTCTTTCACATAGTGGGAAACGTCCGCAATATGCACGCCCAGCGTGTAACCGAAGTCCGTGCGCTTCACGGAGATGGCGTCGTCGAGGTCCTTTGCGTCCTTGCTGTCGATGGTGAAGATCGGCTCGCCGCGCAGGTCAAGGCGCTTTGCGTATTCTTCGTCGCTGATGGGCTCGTTGCCGACGCGCTCGGCTTCATCGAGCACTTCCTGCGGGAAAACATGCGGAATGCCGTACTGCTCTACAATGGCGTCGGCGCAGACACGCGCCGTGCGGCCGCTGCCGAAGACCTTCTTCACGCTTGCATATGCCCAGTCACCGCGGTAATCCTGCTCCAAAGATACCATGACCTTGTCGCCGTTTTTCGCGCCGTTTAAATCGCGCTCGCGCATACGTAAATTATAGCGAATGGCATTGTCCGGGATGAGCTCAATGCCCTCATCGGTGATACTCACCGTGCCGGTCGTCTGCGCGGGCTTGTGCTCTACGATGCGGCGCACACGGCCGGAGGGGCCGCGGTCGTCCTTGCGAATGTCGCCGACGATGATCTTGTCGCCGACGAGTGCACCCTGCAAAGCGCTGCCGTGAATAAAAATGTCGTCACCACCGCTATCGGGGCGCGCAAAGCCGAAGTTCTTCGAGAGCGAAACGAGCGTCGCTTCCACGTCTTCGCCGACCGGAATAAGCTTCGCGTTGTGCTCGCGGTCAAGTAAAATCATGCGGCGGTCTTTTAAAGAACGCAGTGCATCGTAAAAAGCAAGCTTGTCGAACACACCTGTCTTTTTCAAAAGCTGGCGTGCGCTCCAGTCGTGAATTTCCTCGCTGCGCATGGTCGCCAAAATCGTCTCTTCTATGCGGTTCAGGGGCGTATCGCGAATGTCGCGGCGGCGGTCGGAACGACCGTTTCTGCCCTGAAAGCCCTTGTTTCTGTCATTTCCCTTGTTATACTGTTTCATTATACCTATCCAATCTTCCACAATCACGCCCCGCCCGGTCCAAGGCGAAGCGGCGCCGAGTGCGCAAATTTCTTGTTTTGTTGTTTCCTTGTTCTTTCGTCTTAAAACGAATAAAGTCTTTAGTCAAGTTTTCTTCGAGAAAACTTGAAAGCGAACGCTTGCGTTCGGTTTGGTTTATTAGGTCAGCGCCCTAAGTCGCTTTCCTCGGAGCTCGACCAAAGGTTTCACCTTTGGAATCTGATAAACTTTCTGAAGAAAATTTAATCAAAGACTTTTGCGTCCGCTTTCACGTCAGCTTGTGCTTACTTCAGTGCTTTCACTTCTTCTCTGTAAATATCGCCGCGCACGGCAAAGCTCTTGTACATATCAAAGCCCGTTGCGGCGGGGCACAGAGACACCACGTCGCCCGGCTCTGCGTTTTCTCTTGCAAGGCGCACGGCATCTTTCATGTTGTTTGCGTGCAGAATCACCGGCGCGCCGTCCTTGTAGTTTTCGGCACCGCGCACCGCAGCTTCGATCTTCCCCGCGGCCGGCGTTTTAAAGCCCTCAAGCGGTTTTTCGGGCGCGAGCAGCACGAGTGTCTTCACCTTGTCACAAATGACCTTGCCCAGCTCGTCAAACGGCACCTTTTTGTCCGCACCGCCCGCAATCATAACGATCTTGAAATCATACAGCGAAAGCGTGCCGATCATTGCGCGGGACGGACTCGTTGCAATGGAGTCGTTATACCATCTCACGCCGTCCAGCTCGCGCACGAACTCCATGCGGTGCTCGACGCCGTTGAATTCTTTCGCGACAGTCCTGATAACCTCTTTCGAGACATCGCCCCACACGGCAGAAATCGCCGCAAGGTAGTTTTCGACGTTGTGCTTGCCGGGAATGCGAATGTCGCTTTCCTCCATAATATATTCGTCGCCGAAGTAGATTTTGCCGTCCGCGCTGCACCACGCGCCGTTCGTCTTCTCTCTGCGGGAGAACATGTACGTCATGCCGCGCGTGTCAGCAGCACAGGCCGCCGTCAGGGCGTTATCCGCGTTCAAAACCGTGCGTCCGAACGCATTCTGGTGCAAAAGTACGTTCTTCTTCGCGTTCACGTACTCGTCCATATCCTTGTGCACGTCGAGATGGTTCGGCGACAGATTCGTGATGACCGCGACATTCGGGCTGCGGCGCATGGAGATGAGCTGGAAGCTCGAAAGCTCCACCACCGCCACATCCTCGGGCTTTACATCACGGATCTCCGGCAGAAGCGGGCGGCCGATGTTGCCGCCAAGGTGCACGGTCTTGCCCGCCGCTTTCAGCATTTCGGCAATGACGGACGTTGTGGTCGTCTTGCCGTCGCTGCCCGTCACGGCGTAAATTTTGCACGGACACAGGTCGAAAAAGACTTCCATTTCGCTCGTCACGGCAACACCGTTTGCACGGGCCTTTTGCAGCTCGGGCAGCAGATACGGCACGCCGGGCGCGCGGAACAGCATGTCTTCGTCGATACTTTCAAGGTAGTCTTCGCCGCAGATGAGCTTTGCGCCGAGCTTTTTCAGCGCTTCGCCGTCTTCGCCCAGCGCCGTTTCGCTGCGCTTATCGCGCACCGAAACGGCTGCACCGTGGGCTTTAAACTGCTCAATGAGCGGCAGATTGGAGCGCCCCACGCCGACAAACGTGATGCGCTTGCCGGAAAGAGACGCGTAAAATTCGTTTGCTGTCATAATTCGGAACTTTCTCCTTTATTTTAAAAAGGTGCGATAATCCTCCAGATTCTTGCGGAGCAATTCGGGAGTGTTTAAGGTATACGGACATTTCTTCATGCACTGACCGCAGTTCTTGCAGTTTTCAATCAGCTCCATTTTCGCCTGCCACTCGGGCGTCAGCCATGCGGCGGACGGAGCGCGGCGCAGCATAAGCGACATGCGCGCGCACTGATTGATCTCAATACCGGCGGGACATGGCATGCAGTAGCCGCAGCCGCGGCAGAAATCGCCCGCGAGGGACTTATGCTCTTTTTCGATGAACGCCGCAAGCTCGTCCGTCATCACCGGCGGGTTATCATTGTAGGAAAGGAACTCGTCAAGCTCTTTCTCGCGCTGTACACCCCAAATGGGCAACGTGTTCTCATACTGCGCAAGGTACGCATACGCCGCATCGCTGCGCGTGATGAGACCGCCGGAAAGCGCCTTCATGCAGATGAAGCCGACGTTCTTCTCCTTACATAGGTTCACGAGCTCAATGTCCTTTTCGCTCGCAAGGTAGCAAAACGGGAACTGCAGCGTTTCATA